>Ga0265295_1000880_pt1 | contig 56839 bp, 64 predicted proteins | sample Munlansysbiofilm_FD_192503 | JGI IMG/M metagenome (GOLD analysis project Ga0265295, IMG submission 192503) | Leachate microbial communities from a municipal landfill in Southern Ontario, Canada - Methane capture system biofilm | ecosystem: Engineered > Solid waste > Landfill > Unclassified ... | reverse complement strand
GCAGTATGGTGCAGGTCACAAAATGCGGATGTGTCGGCTCATATACTTTGTATCTACTTCTTCCCATCACTTATTTTATCGATATTGAACTTATAGGTTTGTTGACATTTGGTCTGCATTCCATATCAGGAGATATGGAACGAGCAAAGGGTTTTCTGGTAGCAGACTTGATGTGTGAATCCTGTCATTTGTTGGACGTAGCGGAGCGGAGACCAGCAAATGGGAGAGGATCACGTTCAGTGATCCAATGGTTTGTTAGACATTTGCCAGTTTAAGACCGACAATACCAGCACAAATTAATCCTAAACTTACAAGTTTTAGAGTATCAGCTGATTCATTGAACAATAAAATACCCAACAATGCAGTACCTACTGCACCAATTCCGACCCATATCGCATAAGCAGTACCTACCGGCAATGTTTTTAAAGCAACTCCAAGCAATATAAAACTTGCACCCATAGAAAAAACAGTTCCGATAGTAGGCCAAAGTTTTGTAAAACCATCCGTATACTTCAAACCAATAGCCCATCCAATCTCAAAAAGACCTGCTACAAATAGAATAACCCAGTCCATATATACCTCGTATAATTAATATTGGAGCCGTCCCCTAATGAAATTGAGAGGTGAGGTCGTCCTCACCTCATTATGTCTAACGGGCGCGAGAGGATCACGTTCAGTGATCAGCGCGCCCGTTGCACGTATCCGCTCCGCGGGTGCGTGCAACGTTTGAAATGAGCCAATAAATTTCCCGCAGGGTAATTTATTGGCTCCACAGTTTTGTTATGCCTATATGTCTAAGCAACCTAAACTATTACAGAGCCATAACCCTACACCACCAGCAATAATTAAACCAATTATTGTTTCTGTTTCACTTGGACTTCCTACTAAAAACATCCATCCAATAAAAATAGCTATAGCAATTATCAACGATATGATTTTTTTCATGCTAAATCATTTTTCTTCTATGTTTAAAAAACTAATATCATTTTTAATAAATCTATAGCCCCAATATATTATGAATGGTGCACCGAATACAAAAAAAGCCAATACAGCGTCACCTGTTCCACTAAATATGACTGATATTAGAAATATAAGATATGGAATACTTACAACAACTGCGATTCTATCTTTTTTGTTCATTTTTATCTCCAATGTTAAATTAACTATCTCTCATAATAGCTATGCTCAATTTTTGAGTTAAATTGAAAAACTGAGCATAACGGGCGCGCTGATCACCATTCAGTATGATATCGGAAAATCCCGAAGGGTTTTCTGGTAGCAGACTTGATGTGTGTATCCTGTCATTTGTTGGACGTAGCGGAGCGAAGACCAGCAAATGGGAGAGGATCACGTTCAGTGATCAGCGCGCCCGTTGCACGTATCCGCTCCGCGGGTGCGTGCAACTATTTATTAGAGGAACACAATGTCCTCTACTCCCCTTTATTGAAGTATTAGTAGTATACAAAAAATGTCTGGCTATTTCAAGAAATATGACAATTTGCAATAATTTTTTTGTTTTTTACCGAAAATACATAGAATGATAATAGTTGCTTATGTCCTTTTACTCGGATATAAGCCAATATCCGGACAAAATGTTCCCCTATCTGTCAGATATGGGCAATAGAGGACAGTGTGTCCTGTTATTTTTCATAGGGGAAGAGTATGAAAACAAAGAAAAAACTACTGGATATCGTACGTGATAAAATACGTTTTAAACACTACAGTATAAAAACAGAAAAATCCTATGTTGGTTGGATAAAACATTATATCTTTTATCATAACAAAAAACATCCCATAGAGATGGGTAAACCTGAGATGGAAGCATTTCTTACTTACCTTGCAGTAGAAAGGAAAGTATCACCCACTACACAAAATCAGGCTTTCAGTGCCTTGTTGTTTCTATATAAAGAAGTATTGGGAATAGATATGAGCAGTTGGAATATACAGGCGCTCAGAGCACAGGAGAGAAAACATATCCCACAGGTACTGACAAAAGAGGAAGTGAAAAGTGTTCTGGATAATCTTACCGGAACTTATCAGCTAATAGTGTACTTGATGTATGGGTGTGGACTGAGGATGAATGAAGCACTAAATCTCAGGATAAAGGATATAGATTTTGGATTTGACAAAGTCTATATCTGGGACAGCAAAAGTCTTAAAGACAGAACAGTACCGCTTCCTCAAGCGGTCAAACAGAGACTCAAAGCCCAAGTAGAGTATGTTGAAGGGATACATGCAAAAGATGTAGAAGATGGCTATGGGAGTGTCTATCTGCCTTATGCATTGGAGAAAAAATATCCCAATGCAAAATTTGAAACAAAGTGGCAGTTTCTTTTCCCAATGCGAAATGTAGCCAAAGACCCAAGAAGTGAAGTCATAAGACGGCATCATATTCACGAAAAGACACTGGGGCGCAATATCAAGCAGGCTGCCATGAAAGCAGGTATTCATAAAAGAGTGACTTCACATATATTCAGACACTCTTATGCAACACATCTGCTGCAAAGCGGGATTGATCTACGCAGTATACAGGAGCTTCTGGGACATAAGTCTGTAGAGACGACGATGATCTATACCCATGTGGTGGCTGAGCTGAACAAGGGCAGGGTCATAAGCCCTCTGGATATGTAACCGCTGATCCTATTTCGTCACCACCTCGATATACCCCACCGGGCGTATATGCAGCAGGTTCTCTTCGATCGTGACGACATCGCCGTCGAGTTCTATGAGATTGTGGTGGTTTTGGAGGTCGATGGTCATCTCCCGGACCTCTCCGTAGAAGCTTCCAAACCTTTTGATGAAACGAAACGGGGTGAAGATAAAGAACTTCCGTGCACTCATCAGCATGAAAGGGGTCAGGAGCAGGTGGGCGGGAAGGAGGAGGAGTACGGCAAGCAGGTACTTGAATGGTCCGTGTTCGATCCATCCGAAACGCAATGTTTCGGCGAGGATGATATGCTGCAGGTCGCCCATGTTTCCCGCAGAGAACAGAAAGAGCTCCTCGTTGAGTTTGAAGAGGTGGTGTTTCTCTTTGTTTGGGATCTCTCCTCTGGCAAGCAGATCGAGCACCTCCTCCACCTTCGGGGTCTGATGTATCCTGGCGACAAGGTTGAACGAACCGGTAGGGTTGAGGATGAACGTCGGGATGCGTTCCATGTCGTGAAGCTGCTGGAGTGTACGCCGGATACGCCCGTCCCCGCCGGTGATGATGACGTAGTCATACCGTTCGATATCCTGCACTCTGGTGATCTCGGAGATATCGATGGAGGTGATATCCAGTCCGGTATGTCTGATCTCTTTGCCGATAGAGAGTATTTGCATCAATGGCCTTTAGATATTTGATCTATTTGGTTACAATTATAGCTATGAAACTTGAAAATGAAGATGCACTCGATCATCTTATCATCTGTGACCAATGTCGTACCCTCCATGAGGAGATCCCTATCGAGGACGGTACAAAAGCATGCTGTATAAAGTGCGGAAATGTATTGTACAGGTATGACTCCAGGCTGACAGACCACGGCCTGGCGCTTTCCCTCACCGCGCTGATATTTTTTGCGGTGGCAAATTTTTTCCCGATCGTTCAGATCGAGATGCTGGGAAACGAACAGTTCATTACGATACCCATGACATTTCTCTCTTTGTTTGAGAACGGTTTTTATTTTGTGGGGTTGATGTGCGCGGTGGTGCTTTTTTTGTTCCCCTTGGCGATCTTTGCACTCCTTGTCCTGCTTTTCCTGCTTTTAAAGCTGAAAAAAGGAGAGGAGCTGAGCCGGAGTCTTCTGATCGGGCTCTCCTTTATGAAGCCGTGGAGCATGAACGATATCTTTCTGATCAGTATCCTGGTGGCACTGGTCAAACTGATAGGGTATGCCCAAATACATATGGGGATCGCATTTTGGGCGTTGGTGGTATTCGTGCTTTTGGATATCTATATGACAAAGCATATCCATCTAAAGGATATATGGATGCTGAGAGAACAGATCTTTATGGAGAAAGAATGATAGAAGTCGATGAAAAAGATCTGATACGCTGCCCGGTATGCGAAGCGGTCAATATCGACAGAGGCAGGGACAACAGGTGCCGCCGCTGCGGCTCTCCCATCTATCGGTATACCCATTTCAAGACAGAAAAGAGCTGGGCATACCTGATCACAGCGATCATCGCCTATGTCCCCGCAAACCTTTATCCGATGCTGGTAACCACACAGTTTGGCAAAACGGAGGAGAGTACGATCGTAGGGGGGATCATAGTGATGTGGGAATCGGGCTCCTATCCTATCGCCGCTGTGATCTTTTTTGCCTCTATCCTGGTGCCTATCATGAAGTTTCTGATTTTGGTTTATCTGCTTATTAATGTAAAATACCCTATGGGAAAAGATAAAAAGATCAATAAGCACAAACTCTACTACATGACAGAAGTGGTCGGCCCCTGGTCGATGATCGATGTGTTTGTCGTGGCGATACTGGCGGCATTGATCCATATGCACAATGTCGAGATCATTGCAGGTACGGCAGCGACGGCATTTGCACTTTCAGTCTTTTTCACCCTTTTGGCAGCACAGGCTTTTGATGAAAGCCTTATCAAGGAGAACCATTAATGTCTAAAAATATTCCACAGATAGAATCGTCTACAAAGTTCAACTTTGTCACTTCTATCTGGATCGTACCTTTCGCAGCGCTTCTTATCGCTGCATGGCTGGCGTATCAGTACTACTCGGAACTGGGGCCTGAGATCAAGATCATCTTCCCCAACAACGAAGGACTGCAGGCAGGGCAGAGCGTCATCAAGTACCGGGATGTCACGATAGGAAAAGTCACGAAGATCCACTTGGAAAATGATGGTTCCCAAGTGGCTGTCTATGCGCGTATGGAGAAAACAGCGGAATCCTTTCTGAATGAACATACGAAGTTTTGGATCGTCAAACCTGAAGTGGGAATGGGAGGCATAAGCGGGCTTGATACACTGATCTCAGGAACCTATATCAATGTCTATGCGCAAAAAGGAGAAGAGTACAGAACTGTCTTTACCGGGCTTCCCTATATCTACAGGGCAGATAGGGGAGGAGAGTATTTTCATCTGAATGCACCTGAGGGGTATAATATCACCCAGGGTACACCGATCTTTTTTAAAAATATCAAAGTGGGTGAGGTGGAATATGTCACCGTCTCACTGGATGGCCGAAGCATTGATTTTTATGTCTATATCGACAAAGCGTATGTCCCCTATATCCATACGGATTCGAAGTTCTGGATCAGGAGTGCTCTCGATGTGGATATCTCCAACGGAAGGCTCAATGTCAATATCGCACCTCTCTCTCATCTGATACAAGGGGGGATCTCCTTCTCCTCTTCCGGAGAAGATCCGGACAGGCCGGTACCAGACGGACACCTTTTTGCTCTACATAAGAACATCAGTGCTGCTGAAGAACAAAGGGGCGGCAAGGGCGGCAAGGCGGTTGAAAGATTTGAGTTACACGTACTTGATTCGGTTGCCAAACTCAAACAGGAGGCTCCGGTACGCTATGAGGGGTATGAGGTGGGAAGAGTGACAAAAGTCTCCACGGCATATGATCCCGAAACGCACAAAATGGCGGGTACGGTCCATCTGCAGATAGATACTTCCTTCTTTGAGAGCAGAAATGACCAGAATATCACCGGGAAGATGAACTTTAAGCAGGCGGTGGAAGAGGGGCTTCGCGCAAAGATTGCTGCCACCGACCCCATTACCGGTACACTCTACGTAGATCTTGTTTTCAAAGAGCATGTACCTTACCGGGCGATCACACAGGGTGAAAAATATCCTGTTTTGCCTTCTGTCAGTGATCAGAGCAGCGATTTAATGGGGCAGTTCAATGTTCTGCTGGCGCGGCTCAATACGCTGCTGGAGTCCACCAATCAAGTCGTGGATGAAAACACCAAACCGTTGCATGAGACGCTGACCAATCTCAATGAGACGATCAAACACATCAATTCTCTGGTAGCAATGAAGGAGACACAGGATCTGCCCGGCTCACTCGATCAGAGTATAAAAAAACTGACACAGACACTCGAGAGTGCCAACCGCGTGCTTAAGGGGTATGAGCATGACTCGTTGATGAATAATCAGCTGGCACAAACCCTGAAAATGGTCACGGAAACCTCTGAAGAGATGACCAGGGTGCTCAGAATGATTAACCGTAAACCCAACGCACTGATATTTGGAGAAGAGTAATGCGAAACAAACTAATGATGGCTATGATGGTTATTTTGATGGCAGGCTGCGCGACAAAAAGCCACTATTATGTACTCTCTACAGCAACGCAGCCCTCGGATGTATACCGCTTCTCCCGAAGTATCGGTGTGATGCAGGTGCTCCTTCCCAGCTACATGGACAAACGCAAATTGACCATAGCGTATTCAGGCAATCAAATATCCCAGCTTGATTCGGTATTGTGGGCTGAGGATCTCGACATCGGCCTGACGCAGCGTCTGATCAGTTTTCTGCAAAAGAAGTTTTCGCAGCCGGATGTTTTCGCCTATCCGTGGGACGTGGAGAGACAGCCTGATATCAAGGTAAAAGTGCAGATCAACCGCTTTCTGGCAGAAGGAGATACGGTATATCTGGACGCAAACTATCTGATCACGGACACCAGAACTAAAAAAAGTCATGCCCACCTTTTTCATACCGCTCTGCAAACTACTCCCGAACCGGCGGCAATCGTCAATACGATGGATAAAGCATTCGGCAAACTCGAAGAGGATATCGCAGCCAAGATCAAGTGATCTGTTGCAGGGATGCCGCTGCGCTTCAGAGCTTACGGTGTCCGTGTGAAGCGGCTGACTGTCGTATCCCCCTTAAGCACTGTCTTATCTCCCATGAGAGGTGCCCTTATATTATTATGCTACAATATTTCACAAAATTGAATGCAAAGGGTTATTCCTAAATGTCAGTAAAATATTTCATTTTATGGATGATAACTTCGGTAACACTGGCGGCCCAGGCCAGTGAAACGGAAAAAACATACGGTATTGAGACTGGGCTGGTTGAGTATAAGATCTATGGCGGGGGTGTTGTGACCCCGGAGTGCAACTTGTCGATAGAGGGATACGAAAAATTCTCTTTTAAAGCGTGGGGTGATGTGCGTATAGAAAAGATGGAACGCAAGGAGACCCTTTGGGGTACACTCTACAGCGTAGAGAGAGAAAAAACATTGAAAAAGAGCGAAAAAGAGACACTCTATACAGTGGATTTTCAGAACGAACGTATTATCACAACGAACCTTCTGGAAGGTGATATCGGAGAGGTGGATGTAAGCCGTATGGAAAAAACCGGCACGATAAATGTGGCATCACTGGAGTGTGAACTCTGGGAAGAGCGCAACAGAAAAGTATGCCTGCACAAGGGAGTTGTATTGTTGGATGAGAAGCGTTATCTGGGACTGGTTTACGGGAAAAGGGCTGATTATGTCAATTTCGACCTTAACCTTTCAGAGGAGACATTTGCGCTTCCCGTGTATCCTCTCAAGGAGGATCTCTTGATGAGACATATGATCAAAACGACCCAAACCTATAAATCAGAGACGATCTCGGACAAGATCATCAGCGCAAAGGAGACTGATCTCAACGCTACCGATAAGAATTACGCAAAGATATTCAACGGGATTTTTAATGAGCTGTTTGAAAAAGAGAAAAACTATCTCTCCCTCTTGCTAAAAACGATGCGGAAAACAAGAGCCTGTTTGCATGCTGCACGATCTCAGAGTGATACGAGCGAGTGTCTTAAGGAGATCATCGCGTTGAAATCCAGGTTCAACGGCAACGGCAACTACACGGATATGCTGCTGGCAGAGGCGGATAAGGAGGAGATGCTGGATGAGTTGGATATAAAGATCAGAGAGCTGAAGGTGAGAATGCCATGTATCAACAGAGCAGCAAATATGACAGATCTTTCTGCCTGTATGAAGTAAACCTGTGAAGTTTTATCGTATCTATATCGAACTGACCAATGTCTGCGGACTCTCATGCAGCTTCTGTCCTACAAAAAACCTTCCCTCAAAACAGATGGACCTGGTGTTTTTCGAGTCGGTGGTTTCGCAGGCTGCAGCCTACACAAGGGAGGTCGCATGCCATGTGGTAGGAGATCCCATGACGCTAGCAAATCTCTCGGACTATCTGGATATACTCCACAAATACGGACTCAGGGCGATGCTGACCACCAGCGGATATTTTCTCAAAAAACAGAGCTACAAGACACTTTTTCACCCTTCCGTGAAGCAGATCAATATCTCCCTCAATGCGTTCAACAAAAACGATACCAGGCTTACTTTCGAGCAGTATATCGCTCCCGTTCTGGCGCTTTGCGAGGAGAAATGGAAGCAGGACAAAGAGCTCTTTATCAATCTCAGGGTCTGGAACCTTGATGAGATGATGAGCGAACGCAGTTTCAATGAAATGCTCTTTGAGAGATTCTCCAAAGCATTCGGAATATCGCTCTCTCTTGACGATATCTACCTGGAACGCCCAAAATCGGTCAGGCTGGCTTCCAAAACGCTTTTGCATTTTGATGAGTACTTTAAATGGCCCTCTTTGAAAAATAGAATTTATGGTGACGGCACCTGTCAGGGGTTACAGTCGCATATCGCTGTACTGGCATCCGGAAAAGTGGTTCCCTGCTGTCTTGATTGCGATGGTGTGATAGCACTGGGGGATCTGCACGAAAACACTCTGGAATCGATCCTTAAGGGTAGACGCGCCCAGGAGATGCTTGCCGGTTTCAAAGCGGGGAAAGCGGTAGAAGAGTTGTGTCAGAAGTGCAGTTACAAGGAGAGGTTTTCAAGAGTAAAGAGTGAAGAGTGAAGCGTCTTTTGAAGGATATTTTTATTACTTATAAAACATGAAACGAGAGAGGTTTGGGCACCTCTCCTGTGGGTTACGGGACGATACGTTGAAACTTGTTCCCTTCCAGTGAAATGCCACCCATCAGCCCCTTCTCTCCGAAGATAAATGCGACGATCGGCTTTTCGTAACTGATAGAAGAGAGATCTTTGCTTTTCCCCCAGTCAGCGATCGTAATCGTCCCGTCTACACCTGCTTCCCATCCATTGCTCGCGATAAAGTTTTTTAGTGAAGTCTCACTCAGAAAGGCAATGATCATAGCGTGTTGCTGTGCCCCCCACTGGAAACCTAAAGAGGCGCTTGTCACACTGTAATAGTGTTGTGTCTGTCCATTGACACGCAGTACACCTTCACCATAACTTCCACCCACCATAAGCCCGGCTTTCGTAATTTTTGGAAAGACAAGGTAACCTGATGCATTGTTGATAAACTGTTCCGCCCCTTTAAACTCTTTGATAAATTTTGCTACGGCTGCATTACTTCTTTTTTCAATTTTTTGTGCCGCGGTATCAGCAAAGAGAGGAGTACTGAAGGTAAAAACGAGCACCATCGCCAAGAGCGCAGAGGAGAGTTTTAAGAGTTTCATCGATAGATCCTTTATGTTCATAATTCAGATAGGAACAATTATAACAAATTAATGTAAATGTAAATGCAGATAATAATGTATATAATTGCATCATGGAAAAACTAACGATTAAAGCCTATGCAAAAAAAGAGAAGATCAGTATCTTCAATGCAATGAAGAGGGTAAGAGAAGGATCTGTCAGTAGCGAAACCGTACTGGAAGAGGGGAGAGAGGTCATCTATGTGCTGGACGATGCCGAACAGGCAGAAAAGAGAGAAAGCTCTGTCGCTGCACCTGACCTGCCTCAGAGAACTTTTGAAGAGGAGATAGCGATGTTGAAAAAAGAGGTAGCCCAACTGAGGAAAGAGCTGGAGGCACTCAAAAAGAAGTTATAATGTTCAGATGAGAGTAGCCTATATCACTGACGAGATCTATCTGAAACACAATCCGGGTGCCGCACATCCGGAGTCTTCTGCCCGTCTGATAGCCATTGACAAGGCATTGGAGGGAATAAAAGGGAGGCTTATAGAGGTAGAACCACCTTCTGCTTCCGAAAAGATCATTGCGCTTGTGCATACCCCTAAACTTATCGAAGAGGTCAAAGAAGCCAGTGCGAATGAAAGCGCTATCGATGCGGATACGGTCTGCAGCAAAGACTCTTTTGAAGCAGTGAAAAAAGCGGTCGGAGCAGGGATTGCCGCAGTGGACGGCGTGAAGGCGGGTGCGTTTGGGAGGGCATTCTGTGCTGTCAGGCCTCCGGGCCATCATGCCACTGCAACAAATGCGATGGGGTTTTGTCTCTTTAACAACATCGCGATCACAGTACGCTATGCCCAAAGTGTGGGATACAAAAAAGTAATGATCATCGATTTTGATGTGCATCACGGCAACGGTACCCAGGATACCTTTTGGGAGGATGATACGGTCTTTTACTTCTCCTCACACCAATCATTTGCCTATCCCGGGACAGGTGCGGAGTCCCATATCGGCGAGGAAAAAGGGAAAGGGTATACGGCTAATTTTTTGATGATGCCCGAAAGCGGGGATGAGGAGCTGCTGGATATCTACCGGAATGACCTGCCGCCGTTTGCAGCAAAGTTCAAACCCGATCTCATCCTTGTATCGGCAGGGTATGACCTGCATGAGAGCGATCCTCTTGCCAGCCTCAATATCACGACAGAGGGTATCCGTAAAATGGTCAGGACGATTCTCTCCCTGAGCGATGTACCGTATATTTTTTTCCTCGAAGGGGGATATCACCTGGATGCCCTGGGGAAAAATGTAAGGGTCACGATCGAAGAGATGCTGCGCTAGGCAAGATGAAAAAAACTGCACGCTCTGATGAGTTTTTTTTCTCAAAAAAGCTTTTTTTGCAAATATTTGCAAAATCTTACCTCTTTATGAACAATTTTTTCTATAAAAAAACTATTTTAAATCAGTATTATTTATAATTTAGATGAAGGGGGAAGAGACCCCTCGCATTTCAATCAAAAGGAAAGAGAGTGAATAAGAGGTTTTTGTATGCCGGGATGCTTATCGCATTGGTATGGTTTGTCGGCTGTAACAATGAGAGCGCTGTACAGGAGGAGGAACATGAGGTACATTTCAGTTATGACGGAGAGACGGGGCCGGATTACTGGGGGTCGATCAAAGAGGAGTGGAGCACCTGCGATCATGGGCTGGATTTTACTGAGGTTGTAGAAGGAGAACTTCATCAGTCACCCATTGACTTTGAAAATGCCATGGCAGCAGCACCTGCTTATACCTTGGACTATGACAAAGAGGTTCAGTTCAAGATGGCAAACAACGGCCATACGATCATTTTCAATGTCGAAGAAAATAGCACCAGGGCACATGTCTCGATCGGGCGAAAAGTCTACGAACTCAAACAGTTCCATTTCCACTCCGCGAGTGAACATACACAGCATGAAGTACATACAGCTATGGAAGGCCACTTCGTGAATGTTGCCGAGGATGGATCTATCGCAGTGATCGGCATATTGATCGACAATGTAGCAGGTGCGGGGAATGAAGCGCTTGGAAGCGCATTTGGATTTGAGATTCCCGAAGAGGGCGAAGAAAATCCAAGCGTGATCACACTGAACCCTTCCAAGATGCTTCCGGACGGAAAAGTATACAGCTATTCAGGTTCTCTGACGACTCCTCCCTGTACCGAAAATGTTGCCTGGAATGTCTATGAGACACATATAGGGCTTCATGAAGAGCAAGTCAAGGCATTTCAGGAACACTATGATCACAATTTCAGGCCTCTGACCGGTTTATATTAATGATCTTCTCTGTTACACTGCTTCTTGTGTAACGGAGAATACTCTTCTACTCTTTTAAAATCTCCCGATGGCTTTTTGGGCAAAATCATAAACTAGGCACCATTTCGCTATACTACGTTCAAACTATTGATACGGAATGACAAAGTATGGAACAAAACAAAGAACCACGTTTTAAAAAGGTCGTAGATGCTGCTGACGGACTGAGCCTGGGCATCTCGATGGTCGTTGCGGTGCTTTTCGGTGTCGGTATCGGCTGGCTGATGAGAGAGTGGACGGGTATCGGCTGGCTCTTTTGGCTGGGAGTGTTCTGGGGGGTTGCAGCCTCTCTGCTCAATATATACAAAGCCTATAAAAAGCAGAAAAAAGAGCTGGATAAATTAGCGAACGATCCGAGATACAACTATAAAGCTACCCGCGAGAAGTATGATGATGAGGATGAAGATGAGAAGTATTAGTTTGAAGATTCTCAAACTGCTTCTCGCCATTGACCTTCTGCTGATCGCCGGGAGTATCCTCTTTTTTGATACGAAAGTGCTCTACAACACGCAGATAGGGTTCTTCTCCTCGACTCTGGTGATGCTCGGGTCGATGTTCAGCTACCGCCGCATGGTCAACACAAGGGTAGAGCATGAGATCATTACGGTGGATGACAGCAAGGATGTGATCGACAAGCTCGAAGACCCGCACGATCTCTACAGTGAGGATATCGTAGAGGATCCCGATGCGGATATCGTAGAAGCGGTCAAAGAGGAGAAACAGCGAATGAAAGCCAATAGGCGTTCGCTCTTTCAGACGCTCAAAGATACCAAAGGCGCACTTTCCCTCTACCGGGTGAGTGCCTATATCCTGCTGGTACTGGGGTTTCTCTATCTCAACCGGCAGGAAATGCTGCACATCCCAAGCTATCTGTTCTCCCTGACGCTTCCGATCATCGGGATCGTCTGGGTACTCGTCTCCGACAAAGAAAACCAAACCCAAGATAGGGTAGAATAGTCCCAACCAAATACTACACTGTCATTCCCGACCCCGATCGGGAATCCATAAGATACGTCCTGTAGCGTGTGGATCCCCGGGAGAAGCCCGAGGATGACGAAAAGGGCTGCTGATGTACAAACTACTCTTATCACTGACTGCATTTTTTACCCTCTCTCTTTATGCAGAGAGCGGCATCAAGTGTACCACCGAACCGATCCAGCCCATTCAGATCATCGACAAGCCCATAGATTTCGGGAAAGAGCGTATCGAGATGACGAAAGACTATATCGCGTCCCACTACGGCAGAAAGGTCGATACTATCGAGATCACTCCGAAGATCATCGTACTTCACTGGACGGCGGAGATGAGCCTGGAGAAATCGTTTGATCGTCTGAAACCCGAAAAACTTCTCTCGGACAGAAAAGACATCGTCAAGGCTTCTGCGCTCAATGTCTCCGCGCATTTTCTTGTCGCACGCGACGGGACGATCTACAGGCTGATGCCCGAAAACTGGATGGCAAGGCATGTCATCGGGCTGAACTACTCAAGCATCGGGATAGAGAATGTCGGCGGGAAAGGGAACAAAAGCGAGGATCTGACACCAGAACAGCTCAGAGCGAACATTGCACTGGTCGGATATCTCAAAGGGAAGTTCCCTACGATCGAGTACCTGATCGGGCACCACGAGTATACGCAGATGGAGGCGACACCGTTGTGGCTTGAACGGGATAAAGGCTACAGGACGGTCAAAAATGATCCGGGCGAAAAGTTTATGAGGGAGGTACGCAAAGCCGTAGAGTTCATGGAGCTTAAAACACCGCCGGAAGGCAGCAGGTGAACTCTGCTTTCGCTGCGCTGGACTGGGCGGTTTTTATCGCCTATTTTGTGGTGTTGACCGTGACATCGGTGCTGTTGAGCCGTATGAAGGTCAAGTCTACCCGTGACTACTTTGTCGGAGGCAACAGCGTCCCGATGTTTGCAGTGGCGGTCTCCGTACTCGCTACGTCCCAGTCAGCGGCAACCTTCCTCGGAGGCCCAGAGTACTCCTATACCAAAGACCTGACCTTTATCGGCTTCTATCTTTCCGCTTTTGTCGCGGTATGGTTTGTCGCCAAAGTCCTGATCCCGCGTTTTTATGCGATACAGGCGGTCACCGTCTATGAGCTGCTCGAAAAGCGCTACGGTACTGCTGCCAAGAAACAGGCGGGGGTGATGTTCCTGATCGGCAGGCTTTTTGCCAGCGGGGCGAGGCTCTACATCGGAGCCCTGGCGATCTCCATGATCCTCTTTCTGGATATTGCTCCGATGCATGTGCTGGTTTCCGTCATCGTGTTGATGCTGGGGGCTTTGGCCTATGTCTACTTCGGTGGGGTGAAGTCTGTGATCTTTTCGGATATCATCCAGGCAGCCACCTATATCGGTGCGGGTATTACCGTGCTTGTCTATCTCTATATGGCGTTGGATACGGACCTGGGTACGATCATCCATACATTGGAAGCGGATGATAAGCTGAGACTCCTTGACTGGAGCATGAGCGGCGGATTTGGCGTATGGGCTTTGATGGGCGGATGGCTCCTGCTCAATATCGCTGCGTACGGACTGGACCAGGATATGACCCAGCGGGCGCTGAGCTGTAAAAATACCAAAGAGGCGCAGCGCTCTTTGATGATGAGCATCTACCTGACGATCCCTGTGGCACTGCTCTTTTTGGCTATCGGGCTGCTGCTTTATCTCTTTTATCTACACCCTGAGCTTTCAGGGGTCTCGACTGAGGTGGTGCAGAAGTTCAACGGAGAGAATATCACCATCTTTATGTACTACATCCTGCACGAGATGCCCGAAGGGATGCGCGGGCTTGTCACTGTCGGAGCGGTTGCCGCGGCACTTTCTAGCTCCAACTCTGTTCTTGGTGCGATGGCATCTGTGGCGATCGAAGATATCTATAAACCCTGGAAAAAGGCCAAGGGAGAGACAGAGGAGATGCACTTTGTACGGGCAGGGCGCGTGGCGGTACTTCTCTTTGCCGCTGCACTCTCAGCGATGGCGATGCTCAGCTACTACTGGCAGCAGAGCACAGAGCTGCCGCTGCTTAACTTCGCACTGGGTGTTATGGCATTCGCCTACAGCGGTCTTCTTGGAGTTTACGGTGCGGCGATCTTCACGAAGCGGGGCAGTGCCGCGACCGTACCGTTTGCATTGATCCTCGGATTTATGACAGTATTGCTTCTGCAGCCTTATATATTGGGAGATATATTAAGTGAAATGATCGGCTGGAAAGTAGGGTTTGCCTGGCAGTTGCTACTTGGAACACTGGTTGCTTTTGGCGTAATGATGAGCGGGAAGGAGAAAGAAGAGGAATATCCTACCAAAAAATAATGAGAGAGTAGTGTTTGATGGGGAAATGCATCAAATGCTTTCCGGTAGGTATTTCTTCGCCGTGTTATAGCTGATACCGGCAGTCTGTGCTACGTTGTAAGGGGTGATCTCCCGGCACTCAAGTCTGAGGAGATTGATCGCGTTGTTGATCTTTTTTTTGCTCTCTATGATCTTGGATCTGTTCGCCTGACGCGTCGCTGTCTGCTTCTTTCCATGCTCAATCTGTTTGATATTTTGTACTTTTTTAAAGAGCTTATGCGCCACAGGTTTTCTGTCTTCAAATCTTCCGTCAGATTCAAAGTCACTTTTTTGCAACTTTAATTGGTTTAACATATTGAGCATAAGATCATACTCATGATAGTCAAGATCCAGCCTGTAATGTTTGATCTTATTATCATTTTCCATTTTCTCAAAATAAATCATTTGTGGCAAACCCGTTCATTCTAAATTATTGGGCGCATTTTACTATAATGAAATTAAAGCTATGGGTAAAAACGTGCTTTGTGGGCGTAAATGGTGGCAGATGACTTGAATAGTCGCGAAAATATTGTGATGATATTAGGATGCAGAAAGATTGACAGAGGTCAGTCGATAGCCAAAATTTTTTTTGGATTCGATCAACTCTTTACCCAATACATTCCTGAGGTTCCAGATATAATACCGTATCACATTGGAGTTGGCTTTACTGTTGCAGGGATAGATGCTGTTTTCCAGTTCAACACTTGATACAAATTTCTCTCTGTTTTTTATCAAATAGTCCAGTATCAATAAAGAACGGATATCCAGTTCAATTTTTTGTTTATTGATATAGAGTTGTTTATGCAGGAGGTCATAGTTGACATGGTCTGCGATCTCTATGGATTCCTGATAGGTATGATAGGCTCGCTTTAGAAGTCTTTTGATGCGCAGCAGCAGTTCATCGATATCGGAGGTTTTATTGAGAAAATCATCACATCCGTTTTTAAATGATTGCATGAGGCTGTCAGAGAATGATGACAAGACAAGTTTCATCGTACTGTCGTTATAGTCTCTGAGTATCTTCATGAGTTCAAAACCGTTGATCTGGGGAACGTTGATATCTATCAGGTAGAGATCATAAATATCCTCAAATATCTTGTTTAGAAACTCCTGCCCGTCATTGCAGGTCTCAACGATAAAATCCTCTTCTTCCAAAAAATCTTTGATGCTCTCCTGGTAAAGTTTATTGTCTTCCAAAAAAAGTATTTTTGTACCAGTCACTTTAATTTTTCCTTCCCCAAAAAATTATAGATCGATCACGAGACAAGCATCAAGGAAGCACGCTCCCCTGATGCTCATTGACTAAAGTATGTTGCCAAAGAGTATCGTCATTCCCCAGCCAAAAAAGACAACCATCCAAAGACTCATAATCCCCAGAGTATAGTTACCTAGTGTATTTACTGCTTTATCCTTTGAACCGTCAAAAATGCCTTGGCTTTTTCCGACTTTCCAGGCCATGGTAAGAAGATAGGCGACACCTACACCACCCATGACCAAGAATGTCAAGAGGAACATCGCAATCGTAGGTATCTCAAGATTGACCGGATAGTCATAGATGCTGTAGCCTAGATTCGCCATTAAATCATATCTTGTCAGTTCACGAACACCAGAGATCAACAGTGCTACAACTACCAAAACACCGGTTGTAATATAACTGTTTCTATTGCTTATAACCATAAACAATAGGATAAGTACACCGACAATGGTAGCAATCACTACAGGATGCATGAGGTATCCTATCTGCAACATCCATGCTACAAATGCAACAGCACTGATAATCAACCCTATAATTCCCAGTTTACTTCCCAGACTGGCTGTGTAATCTATAAAATCTTTACTAAAATCTTCGCGTGTACTTAAAAATCTGCTGTAATTTTGCAAAAATATTCCAACAACAGGAATGGCCAAACTCACCATAAAAGTCAATCTTATAATATCGACATTAAAGGTCCAACCACTGTTATCAACCACACCATTCGGTGCATACATATTCATCCATTCGTTAGGCATGATGGAAGTGACTGCAAAATTATGCATCAGAATTCCTGCAAAGACCAAAATAGCAAAAGAGATCATCCCAATCAGTTTACCTCCGCCAGCTTTCGCTTTATTGGCATAGTAGAACCAATAGAACATCATATAACCAATGACCAATGCATAGATAAAGATAAAGATCCACATACCAGATAGTGCATTGGTGGTGTACCAGTTTGGATCATAGATCACCTGGGTAAAGAGAAGCGGCGCAACCCCCAGTACGATCAGCAAAGAGACACTGATCTTGCCTGTCTGGATAAGATGCGGTGTCAAAATTTTCCAGTTAGGATCATTTTTTTGTTTCAATGTTCCATAGAGTGAGAGTCCCATAGACCCTAGAGCCAGCAAGACAAAGGCAGCATGAAGCGCCCAGGTCAAAATATACAATGCCTGAAAGACCACGGGATAAAAAGGTATCCCTGCGGGGTCTCTTAAAGCCAATAATACAGATGCGTCCATAATTCCTCCTTAATATTTTTGTGATGCAAGATACTCTGCAAGTGCATCATATTCTTGTTCCGGCAGTTTAAGTGCTGGCATGTAATTCATACCACCTGCCCCTATGGCATACAGAATACTTTTGATACCGTTTTTGTCCATTCCTGCCAGTCTGTCTTTCAAAGGTCTAAACTTGCCGGTAACCTCTAAAGAGTGGCAGTTTGAACATGACATACGGGCCAGAAGTTTTCCTGCTTCAAGTTTATTGTTTGGAGTAATTACTTTGAGGTTTTCAGGAACAAAAGGGTTGACCTGAAGCAGACCTTTCTCAGCGATGATCGGAAGCTCACTCTTGATCCCTTTACCCGGTACATCACGGCTGACAATCTGGTTTGAGTAGATATACTGTCCTGCAACGTACGGTTTTCTCATCGATTCTCGAAGTTTTTCTCCCGGCCATAGCCCTGCGATAAGTATCACTGCGATCATTGCCGATGCAATCGGTACATTGATTACTTTTGGTCTGACAATGGCGACTAGGAAATAGAGTGAAAATACAAGAGCGAGGATGATCCTGTTCTGTATAATGGATTCTTTTGTAATATTGAATACCGCATGAGCATTGTCCGGGAGTGTCCCCATATACCACATAAAGAAGAACATCGTAACAAATCCACCGAGCAAACTCACAAAGCCCATCTTTCTGCTAAGCTCATTGGAGAGCGCCTCATTCTCTTTTCTCATCGCGCTGGATATCACAAGGCCGATAACCCCTGACATCATGATCATAAATCCGATACGAAGGAACATATGAGGGAATGTATTGGTACCGAAGAAGGCATCGCTTGCACTCCCCGTTGTATAATAAGCTTCCGTTCCCGGCCACATCATAAAGCTGATAATACCGATAATAAGAGCAAGCGTACCTACCGAAGCCAGCGCAAAGGTAAAGGTAAGTTTCAGGTGCGTTTTTTTGTCGATCTTGTCAATAAAGTAGACAAGTGCAAAAACACCGATCACCTCATAGACAAAGAAGACCCACTCCGTTGCCCAGACCCAGACAAAGTTGTGGATCAGTGCACTGATCCCCCTGGGGCTCGCAGCAGTTGCCGTGTACCAGATACCCGGACCCGTGATAGACCCTATGACATAGGAAAATATCAGCAGGAACATACCGTACTTTTTCATATACGGGTAGAGATCTGTTCTGTTCTCCTTATATGCTTTGTAAGCCAAAAATGCAAAAAGCATTGCAGCACCAACGGAGGTATGAGATGCCAGGATGTGAATGGTACCAGTGATACCCATCATCCAAGCACTTCCGTACTCCGGAAAATAAAACAACGGAAATTGTCCTATTATGTCCATGTAGTCTCCTTTTAATAAAATGACTACTCATTATAAAACCACTTTGTTAATTATTTGTTAGATTTTCACACTGGATCAAAAAAAGAGTTATATTTATTATTTTTGGCCATTATATATTTCGGTATTCCGGATTGTCCTCATGCAATGGATATACTTCAAAGAGGATCTGATACAATATCTCTCTATTGTTTTCTGAGCAGGAAAGAGAATAAAACAGATAAGTGAGTCAAAAATGAAACAGATCATTTTCAATACTATGCAGGTGGTACCGTCCAAGGTCGTCTGTATCGGAAGAAACTATGTCGAACATATCGAAGAGCTGGGCAATGAAACCCCCGAGAGCATGGTGGTTTTCAACAAGCCAAACTCTGCGATCACTGATACCCTTCACTTTATCAGTGAAGATACGCGCTTCGAGGGAGAGATATGTTTCCTGATACAAAACAAACAGATCGCCGGTATCGGCTTCGGGCTTGACCTGACCAAAGCAGAGATACAGAACAAGATGAAAGAGAAGGGCTTGCCATGGGAGCGGGCAAAAGCGTTTGATGGCTCAGCGGTATTGGGGGAGTTTGTACCCTTCAGAGGAGATCTCAAAGCGCTTCGGATGGAACTTTTGATCAATGGCCGGCTTGTACAGTTTGCCGATTATGCTTTGATGATCTACAAACCTTTGGAGATGCTTGCCGAGATAGAGCGTTTTATGTCTTTTGAGGATGGGGACATTGTCATGTCCGGGACACCTAAGGGGGTAGGAAACTACAGTGTCGGAGATGAGTTTACAGGAAGAGTCTATGAGGGGGAGAGACTCCTGGTAGAGTCTAGCTGGCGTGTCCGGTAGTGTCGCGCCATGTGTTAAGGTAAGCGATGATCTCTTGGACCTTTTCGGTATCTTTGATCTTTTTGTCATAAATGATATAGAATTTTCTGGAGAGAGCAGTCCCCTCGATGCGGGAGAAGTAGAGCTCTTTTCTCTCAAGTTCATCGATGATTGCGAGTTTTGAAACGATGGTCACTGTAGGGTTTTCCCTGTTGGGTTTTGACCACTTGATACTCTGTATGGCAGAGGTCATATTGTCAACCTCCATCAGCGAATCAAAATGATGATACATCAGCCCATGATTGCTGAAAAAATCGGTAATCAGTTGACGGGTAAGAGACTCCTCTTCTCGACAGAGTAGCTGGCAGCAGCTGATCTTCTTCTTGTCGATGGAGTCCCCGAGCGGAGTTTTGGAACAGACTACCAGTTCATCCTCTATCCACTCCGTATAGATCAGCGCATCATCAAAGATAGCCGATTCGATCACTCCCAGGTCAAAGATACCATTTTTGATACCCTCTATGATCTCTTCACTATCGAGAACCGTCAGTTTGATATGGCTATCGAGCTTCTGGCTTAGCGTTATTAAAGGTTCTCCGGGAAGAATATAGGAGCCTATCGTAGGAGATGCACCTAATCTTACAGTCAAATCCAACATGAGTTCCCCTTTTTTGAACTTAGTGTATTCTTATAATAATTATAAGAAATAGTTACTTAAATTCATATTATAAATCAAATAGATAGATAAAAAAGAGAAAAAGTGAGAAAAACCTAAAAAACAAAGGAGGAGATCTCCCTCCAATCGTCTCCGACTCTAATGATACACCAGCGCTTAATAGATCCTATAGTGCACATAGAACATGATCTTCGTTTTTTTCTCTGGTTTGGGATAATCCTTATAGGCGGTTTTGATCACATCGATCGTATTTTCATCCAGGGCCCTGTAGCCTATGGAGGATCTCAGGTGCAGATCCGAGATGTCACCGTTGGGGTGAAGATAGAACGAGACGATATTGGTGCCCTGCATCTGCATACGCACTGCGATATCGGGGTAGCCTTTTCGCCAGAGGGTATTTTGTGTGATACGGTATATCTCGCCGAGGTGCTGCTTGATGAATTTTTGCTGTTCTTTACTGTAGGCGTGAAACTCCTTGCCGTAGATACGGGAGACCATCAGATCAACAAAATCCTCTTTTTTCGGCCGGGGCGTCATGGCGCTGCCCGAACCCATCAATGCGTTGGCAAGCGGATCCTTGGACGTTTGTACCTGTTGGCGTTGAACCATTTTTTGGACGGGTTGCGCTTTGCGTACCTTGGGCGTTTTTGGGGGAACGATCTTTTTGGGTTTTTCAGCTACTTCAGGTTTGGCTTCAGCGACCCTGGTGGCATTGTTCTCTTCTTTGTCTTCTGCCGTGATAAAACTCTTTTGGGTACTTTTTTTCTCTTTTCTGACAGGTTCAGACTCATTCAGGGGTTTCTCCACCGGGGAAGGGGTGATTTCAGTTATCGGTGTGGCAGGCTGGGTTACAGGAGTCGGTTTTGTTGGAGGTTGAGGTACAAAAGTTTTAAGGTCAAGTGATATCTTTTGGGACTGGCTTTGGGGTTCAGGGAGTTTAAATGCCTTTACATTTACAACAAAAAACAGGAATAGGAAGATCAATAGATACAGCAACAGTGACAGTAGAAATGCTTTGAGTGTTCTGCTACGGATAATCGACCCCTTAGTGCCATTGTAGTATAATTCACGCTAATTATCTGACGATTGTTCAACTCCATTGCGGAGCACTTTCTTAAATATCAGAATTATACACAACAAGGATTAATCATATGGCATACGATAAAAGCATTGCAGCATTTGAAAAGGCATACAAGGTAATCCCGGGAGGTGTTGACTCACCTGTCCGTGCGTTTAAAGGAGTAGAGGGAACACCTCCGTTCATCGAAAGAGGCGAGGGGGGATACCTCTATGATATCGACGGAAACAGATATATCGACTTTGTTCAAAGCTGGGGGCCGCTGATCTTCGGCCATGCGGATGCTGATATCCAAAGTGCCGTGATGGAAGCGGTCAGAAACGGACTGAGTTTCGGTGCGCCGACACTTGTGGAGACAGAACTTGCAACAGAGATCACGACACTCTTTGATGCGATCGACAAGGTACGTTTCGTCAGTTCGGGTACGGAAGCGGTCATGTCTGCGATCCGTCTGGCACGCGGATTTACGGGAAGGGACAATATCCTGAAATTTACCGGGTGCTACCATGGACATTCTGATTCGCTGCTTGTACAGGCCGGTTCGGGGCTGGCAACATTCGGTACACCTTCCAGCCCGGGAGTTCCTGCTGATCTCACCAAACATACACTGCTTGCAACCTACAATGATATCGAAGAGGTAAAACAGTGTTTTGCCGATGCCAAGGGTGAGATCGCGTGTGTGATCATCGAACCTATCGCGGGGAACATGGGGCTTGTGCCTGCAACCGAAGAGTTCCTACAGGAGCTGAGAGAGATATGTGATGCACACGGCACACTGCTGATCTTTGATGAAGTGATGAGCGGATTCAGGGCATCACTGAAAGGTGCGCAGGGGATCACAACCGTAAAGCCGGATATGGTGACACTGGGCAAGGTGATCGGTGCAGGGATGCCTGTAGGTGCTTTCGGTGCCAGAGCGGAGATCATGGCATATCTCTCACCTGAAGGTCCTGTCTATCAGGCGGGTACCCTCAGCGGCAACCCCGTAGCGATGGCTGCGGGCCTTGCAAGCCTTCAAAAGCTCAAGGCAAATCCTGCTATCTATGTAGAACTGGGCAATAAGGCAAAAAGATTGATGGACGGATTCCAGAAGGCTGCCAATGCTGTGGATGTGCCGATGGTAACGGATGTGAGGGGAAGTATGTTCGGTTTCTTTTTCTCCGAGATACCGGTAAGAAATTTCGATGAGGCGCAGCAGAACGATACGGCGATGTTCGCCAAGTTCCATAAGGGGATGCTTGATCGCGGCGTCTATCTGGCGTGTTCGTCATTTGAAGCAGGGTTTATCTCTACGGCCACAACCGATGAGATGATCGATGAAGCGATCAAAGCAGCCTACGAGACATTGGCTGAATTGACTAAATAAACAATTTCTATGGGGTGGATGAATTCCACCCCTTCCGTGCAGCTCTTCTCTTCTATCTATAATCTTCCAATAAGTAACAAAGACAATCCTGAAGAATAATTTTTTTATCCAGTGTGATCATAGCAGGCATCAGGGGTTTTTTGAGTGAGAGTGCACCATGATCATTTTCGATAATGGTATCGGTAATGTCGGTACCGTCTTCTGCTGTGGCAATGAGAGGGAGATCGACCGTTGTATGCGCAAATACTTCACCTTTTTCAAGTCGCGTAAAGTTATGACAGTCAAAGTTGTCTGTAAAGGTCAGTTCAAACGCTTCATTCTCCTCTTCAAAGCCGAATGTCACTCCTTCTGCTATCTTGAGCACAGCACTGTTATGTACGAGTTGAAGATCATGTTCGGGCAGTGCTTTATCCGGGAAATGGTCCATATGCATCAGATCATCAATGAGTGCAACGGCTTTTTCTAACCCCAGAGAGTTGCCGGGAGTGGAGCACTCCAGTGTAATCGCAGGACAGATCTCATCAAACGCCATCGTAGAGACACCTTTTGGCGTGTGAAACACCATCCCGATATGGTTGAAAAAACTGCTCAGATATTTGTTTTTCTCATTCACAACCGAGATACATCCGTAAGGCGGGTTCGTCCCGGTATTGTTGTGCAGATCAAGGGCTGCAAAGAGTTCATTTTGTGTGATCTTCTCCATCACTTCCGCGATGAGTCTTGAAGTAGGGGCATCAGGGTGGGGTGTACCAGGCCAGGCACGGTTGAAATCAAGTTCATCATCCTGTCGCCTAAGCCCCAAAGAGGCCGCTTCGACATTGCCCACAAAGAGCCAGATACTCCTTGGAAGATGATAAGATCCATCCTCTTGATACTGTTTAAGAATCTCTTGCATGATCTGCAAGCCGCTAAACTCATTGCCGTGTAGCAGGATAGAGATGAATAGGGCAGGTTCTTTATCTCCTTTGAGATGTACAAGTGTCGGCCTGTCAAATATCTCCTTGATATCACGGTAATTGATCTCCAAAAATTTTTCAGGGATCTCATTGACGATATTGAGTTTTTTCATTACAGACTCCATTGGTGTACAGGTGTATCGGCTTCAAGATGTTTCATATAATCCTCCACAAGTTTGTTGATATTTCGGTATTTTTCAAAGTGCTTAAGCTGCCATACTGCACCGTTTTGTCCGTTTAAAGCACGCGCTTTGACGATATCCAGATAGGTTTCCGTACCTTGGACCCCGAGCGATGCCAATCCTTTTTTCGCCAACTCCAGCCCTTCGCGGGATATCCACTCATTGAGCAGTCTGCTTTTACCTTCAACGGGTTCATGAAAAGTATGCTGCATACCCCATTTCGCTATCTGGTAAAAGTCATCTTTGATCACCTCAAAAGGAATTTGTGTAAGGTTGCTGCCGCTCTTGACCAATCCTTCGATCAGGCCGATAAAAAACCAGAGATTTGTCTGCATATCGATCAGTGTAGGCCCGGAGGGCAGTACACGAAGCTCCATACGGAGTCCCCATTTTCCATTCTTCTCTTGAGAGATAATAGGGCGTATCCATCTCCATATGGTTCCATTGTGAAGGTTGAAGTGGTAGAGTTTTTCCACAGGCTCATTTACCACATCGGGAAACATGATCTTAAATGCCTTATTCTGCTCGAACAGTTCCAACCAAGAATCGATATAGCCATGTGCAAAATGAACTCTCTTTTCATCTCCTTGTACTCGTCTTTCTTTGTCTCTGACATCGACTGACTGTTCAAAAATAGGGATGCGTGACTCATACCAGGCTCTTTTGCCCAGTATCAATGAAGCGTTTGCTCCAAATCCTACCATGATTACTGAAGCGATAAGTGCTGCATGGTAGTAGTCTGTAGCACGTGAAAAAGGAACTTGAAAGTGTATTTGAAATGAAGTGCTCAATGCTTCGCTCATGACATCATCTCTTTGCAGTTTGACTTCATCTTTGCCGTGAAAGAGAAGCTCGACACTCTCATGGCGGAGTTCGTGGATTCGCTGGGATGCCAGTGTATAGCGTTTCATATCTGACTGGTAGTGTTTTGGGTCAAAATGTTCTGGCATAAGCTTGGGAAAGACACCGAAAAATCCAAGATGAGTGTTAAATTTTTTGGCACTCTTTTCTGCTTCCTGAAAGAGCCAGGTAATGTTTTCTTTAAGTTCTAAAGGCGTGGAGGGGCCGAGTGTAAAGACACTGCCGTTTATTTCCAGGTCATAGTTTGCCAGTTCAGTGGTAAAAAAGGTGGTGTCAAGTTCTGAGAGTATCTTTTGATTGATCGGTGCAGGCTGATACTCCGTATCAAGTATACATGTCTCAAGTTCATAACCAATACGTTTGGACTCACTAAAAAGTGCACTGCCCTGTTCAAAGAGGTTTTGAACAAAATCGAGCTCAGAGAGCCAGGCCTTTTCAAAAGCCTGGTAATCCTCTTCTGTGAATACTGTTTTGTGTATCTCCGAACCCATTTACAATCCAACCGATGCTTTTTAGAACTATTATACATTGCATTGGCTTGTTGGACCCTAACAGGACTTCCTTTGTGTCAGGTAGATAAATACTGCCAGTGAAAGTATGATCAGTGCGATCCCTCCCATCAGGTAGAGTGCATTGATCATCTCCCCATCCTCTTTCATCGCGATCTTAAATACCACCATCAGGGTCTCGATCGCCAGGGCGATGAGGATCGTAAAGAGGAACTTGGTCAGCAGTTTTACTTCATCTTTGGAGTTTTTGACATAGCTTTTATAAAAGACCTCCTGTTCCAGAACGGTTTTTGACAGATCAAAGATCGCCAGTCCCAGTGTCGCAGCAATGATCGGTTTGAAGATCGTATGGATATCGAGATTCAAAGCCATTACGTTGCCTGCAAAGTCAAAGAGCGAGTAGAGGACGGCCGCCAGGGCGATGATCCCCATAAATGCCCCGGTAAAGAGGTAAAAAGAGAGTTGCACACTGTCAAAAGTGGCATGTCTCTCGATAAGTTTCAGTCTCTCCAGCAATCTTTTGAGATCAAAATCCATAAAGATGATCTTACCATCCTCTTTTTTGGATACGGTAATACAGAGTGTCTGTGTCGCAGCACTTTTGTAGGGTGCAGTGAAGGCAAAGCCGTTCTCCTTGATCTCCAGGCGGTCAAGCAGATAACTTCTGCTGATATCTTTTGCAGTTTCATCGATACGGTTGGGATAGATATTTGGCGAGCTTTGCACCGAGGTATCCGCATCGACGACATAGATCAGCTCCAGAGACTTGAATACCTGAAAGAGACTCGCAAAATTCTCTTCTTCCAGTGCACTGAGCGCACCGAAATTCAATACACTGTCTTCGATAAAGCCGTTGACCTGTTCTCTCCCCTGAAAATAAGCTCCGATATACTCTTTCATGATGACATCCTTGTTTGGTTCTTTGTTTCATTATAAAGCATATCAGATGGAAAAAGAGAAAAAAAATGCTTATTATTTGATCAATGTAAGCGATTGGATGTAAGAGACGTTATATCTTGTGTATCGTCCATCCCGCTTTTTCAAACTGCTCGGCCGCCTCTTTTTCAAGTATGCCGGTGATCACGTTCGGAGGAGTTGCAAATGCAGGTTCATACCGTGCCAGTACTTTATCTTGAAGAATGTCCCACCGGGAGTATCCTCCCATATGGGGAGTCCGGAGCGCAAAGACCACCTCTTTGATCTTTTGCTCGCGGATCATAAAGGAGCACATGGGGCAGGGTTCACAGTTGGAGTAGAGGGTGCACCCGGAAAGATCCGGAGTACCCAATACTTCTTTCGCTTTCCTCATCGCAATGATCTCCGCATGGTCTGTCATGTCGTGGAGCAGGGCGCTGTTTGTCGCTTCGGCAATGATTTGATCCTCTTTGACGACAAGCGCACCGAAAGGATTGTCCCCGGCATCCAGCGACTCCTGCGCCAGTTCCATGCAGCGTCTGATAAATTTCTCATGTTCCGTTTTCATCTGTAAAATCCCCCTTTACCTCTCTGCGTTTATGATCCTCTGATCCCAAAGCGGTCAATAGACCAGCGGAACAAACCTGAACCCATAGATGCTCTCTCTTTGATACTCCTCTTTAGAGGTTTTTATGACCACATCGATGGAGTCTCTTACCGGGATGACAAGTCTGCCCCCGACATTGAGTTGCTCTATCAGCTCTTCAGGGAGTTCATCTGCCGCTGCGGAGACGAGTATCTTGTCAAACTTCTCTCCGGGAACTCCGAGTCTCTCCCCGGCTTTTTCGATCTGGCATCTCTTCTCATCGGGGCAGTACCTAGCAAGATTGAACTTGCCAAGCTCTACGAGGGAGTCTATCCTCTCCAGTCCTAAGACACTTCCCTCTTTCCCGACGATATGGCAGAGCATGGCAGTCGTCCAGCCCGAACCCGCACCGATATCAAGGATCTTGTCTCCTTTTTGAGGGGAAAGGTGTTCAAGCATGAAGGCAACGGTGGTAGGCTGGGATATCGTCTGGTTCTCCCCGATACCCAGAGGTGCATCGACATAAGCAGCCTCTTTGAACATATCAGGAACAAAATCCGCCCTGTCCACCTTTTCAAAGGCTTCGATGATATGCCGGCTTTTGAGTACCCTGTCCATGATGATCGCATCAATGAGTGCATCCAAATCTTTCACTGTTGCCCTTTTTTATCTGTGTTTTTTTTCTTTATTTCTTGCAATTACAGCCATTACCGACTACCATTCACTCTTCACTCTTCACTTCTTTATACTCCTCTACCTGATAGGTAAAAATCTGCGGGTGGAAGGCAAGACACTCCATCCCCATGCCGGCTTTCATGCAGAGATGCATAAAGAAACTCTTGAAATCCGGCAGCTGTTCCCATACTTGAGGCAGATAGGTCGCCTGGTGGGCTGTATCGTGTTTGAGGATCACACCGTCTTTGCCTGCCCTGATCTTTGACTCCAGCTCTTCGATCGAGCTGTAATGGACCTCTTGGGGAGGGGTAAGGATGGAGACCTCTATCGTGATCTTGTCGAATTCCTCTTTGCTGAGGGAGGGGAATCTCGGATCATCCAGTGCTGCTGCTTTGGCGTTGTGGATCAGATCTTCATAGAGAGGACGGTGTGCCACGATCGAACCGATACAGCCTCTGAGCATCTCATACTCCCCGATGGTCAGTGTGACAAAACATGCGCCATCCTCTTTGAGCCAGGGGTGCGACTGAAGCATCTCATCCAGATCCAGGGGGTAGGGAACACCTATTGCTTCGGCAATGGCCGCACGTGCAATCTTCAGTAATACCTCTTTTTTCATTTTCTCTCCACGAAAGCGGCGCTCATATATCCGACGACCTGCGACTCATCACCGCTCGCATCCGCACTTGTCCGATAATCCAGCAGGACAGGTTCGAGCCCCAGCTCTCCGGCAGCGATCATCATCGCTTCGACACCTATCTTCCCGCATGCTTCGCACCCTTCGTGCAGTTTTGTCCTATCAAGGCTTTTTACGGCATCCAGGCAGATACTGTCAAGATGGTTTGCCTTCTTGATATTGTAGTAGTGGCTCAGATCGGTACTGATCACTACGGCTGTTTTTGGATCTTGCAGCAAACGTTTGATCAGGGGTGCCAGCCTCTCGGGCTTTTCATCCGAGTAGACGATCTCTTCGACCTCCACTTCCGGTTTGTAGGCTTTGATAAAAGGAAACTGCACCTCCGTACTGTGCTCGTGGTGTGCCTCGGGAAAGTACTCCAGCCCAAACTCCTCTTTCAGTTCGCAGGCAAGTTTCCTGTCTATGGGAAGGTCGCCCAGCGGCGTATGGTAGGTGTCGCAATCGGCGATACTGCTGCCCTTGAAATAGACACGATGGCTCGGCCCGATAATAACGATACGTTCAATATCCTGGTCTGAAAGCAGTTTCAGTGCGATGTTGGCCGTGAAACCGCTGTAGATATACCCTGCATGGGGAACAATGACGGCTCTGGGGTGCAGCTGCCAGATCGCATCCTCTTTTGCAAAATGCTGTTCGAGTATCTGGTTGTAGTGCTCAAAGACTTTTTTGATCTCCTGGGGATTGGAGGGGTAGAACTGGCCCTCTACCGCTGTCTCTCTTGTGCTCATCTCCAGACTCCTTCTATCTCTCTATGGCATTTGGGGCAGTGTCCGTTTTCCAGCCTGTTGACGGTGATTGTATATCCCGTTCTGTCGATCAGCAGTTCGTTGCATTCAGGGCAGTGTGTATCGCCGTGCACAGGGACATTGCCCAGGTAGATATAGTGCAGTCCCGCCGCTTTCCCTATCTTTTTGGCACGCTGCAGCGTCTCCAGGCTTGTCCTTTCATGATCAAGCATTTTGTAGTCAGGATGGAATGCACTCAGGTGCCAGGGTACATGGGCGCCAAGGTCATTTCTGATAAATTCCGCCATCTCTCTGAGGTCGTTGTCGCTGTCGTTTTCGCCCTCGATCAGGAGTGTGGTCACCTCCACCCATATTCCCTGCGCGACCATTCTTCTCAGGGTATCCTTGACCTCTTCGAGGCCTCCCTTGAGCACTTTCCTGTAGTACTCGTCATTCCAGCTTTTCAGGTCGATGTTGGCCGCATCGAGCCAGCTTCCCATATCTTCGATCACTTCGGGAGTTTCAAACCCGTTGCTCACAAAGATGTTTTTCAGACCCTTTTTCCTGGCAAGCAGGCCGATATCTTTGGCGTAGGGATAAAAAATCGTCGGTTCGTTGTAGGTGTAGGCGATAGAGTTGCATCCCTCTTCGAGCGCCATCGCTACCATCTCTTCGGGCGAGACATAGATACTCTCATTGATCTCATGCTCCTGAGAGATATCCCAGTTCTGGCAGAAAGGACACCGGAAATTGCATCCCACCGTACCAAAGGAGAGGGCGGTAGTCCCGGGAAGAAGATGATAAAGAGGTTTTTTCTCTACCGGATCGACATGGAGTGCAACGGGATGGCCGTATACAAGGTTCTTCAGTTTACCCTCAACATTCTGGTTGACGCCGCACATTCCTATCCTGCCCTCTTTGAGTTTGCAGTAGTGGCGGCAGAGCAGACAGATGATTCTCTCTTTTTCTTTCTCTTCTTTATAGTATTGCATCAGAGACCCCTCTTTGAGCCATAAAGACTCAGGTATTTTCAATCATACCACATAAATAATCGGTTTGTCAAATCAGATTTTCGGGAGGGTATCGGATGAGGGGAAAGCTTCTGCTTCGCACCTCTTTACATCAGGCTTTTTACCTTCTTCAGGTCTTCAAACACCTCTTTTTTTGCACTGGGGTTTCTGAGCAGGTAGCTGGGGTGGAAGGTAGGGATGACGATATAGTCCGGCTGCTGGTTGATCACGCCTCTTATCTGGCTGATGGGGGTAGTGTCATCGGTCAGGTAATGATAGACTGTAGCTCCGAGCGTGACGATCAGCTTTGGCTTGATCAGTTCGATCTGTTTGAAAAGGTAGGGCCTGCAGGTATGCGCCTCTGTAGCAGTGGGGGCACGGTTTTCAGGCGGACGGCACTTGACGATATTGGCGATATAGACCTCAGATCTCGGGATATTGAGCACATTTTCGATCATCTTGGTAAGAAGCTCGCCTGATTTGCCGACAAACGGTTTGCCCTGTGCATCCTCACTCGCTCCCGGCGCTTCTCCGACAAAGAGGATATCGGCATTTTCATTGCCTTCGCCAAAGACCACTTTCGTTCTGCTTTTGCTGAGTTCGCAGAGGTGGCAGTTGAGTGCCTGCTTTTTGAGCGCTTCCATGGTGCTTGGCAATGCAAGGTCGGAAGGATCTTCCTTGAAGATCGTCATATCGGTGTAGCGGTGACCGAGATCTTTCAGCTGATAAAGATGTTTGAGAAGCAGTGCATTTTTGAGGTTTTTCATAGGGATATTATACTCTCAATGGCTTAACAGATCAATGAAAAATACTTTTATCCCTCATCTAAGATCAGAGCAAGCTGTCCCATACTCACTCCGCCATCATTGACAGGCACTTTTTCATTCCAAAACAGATCTTCTATTTGACCGGAAAGGAGTCCAAGTAGCGTTTTGTTCTGAAATACACCTCCGCCCACTACAACTTTCAAATTCTCTTGCTTATAGAAGTAGTGTATGATCTCAACCATGGTATTGAAGAATTTGGAAACAGCCTGAGTTTGATTCTTCTCTCGTAATACCCCTATGATCATCATAGACCAATCGATTTCGCCATCACTTACCTCAAAAGGATAGCTCCGGGTAATTTGAGGATCATAGAAGGATTCCATACGCAGGCCGCTTTCTCCTTCATAGCTTATCTTCTGGCAGAGACCTGTAAGACTGGCTATCGCATCAAAGAGCCTGCCTGCTGAACTACTGCGGGGAGTATTGATCCCTTTTTCATAAAGCAGATAGAGGTTTTCCATTTCGCTTTTAGTGAATGCGGCTGTGGTAGGGTTTTTGAGGTTCATTGCCTCGTTGCCGTAGAGTGAAAAGAGTAGAGAGAGGGCTACTCTTCGCGGTTCTTTGATAGCAGCTTCCCCTCCAAGCAGTTTAAAGTATCTGAAGTGGCCGATTCTTTTGAGGCCGCCCCTCGCACCGCGGAAGAACTCTCCGCCCCACAGGTTTCCGTCATCACCGTAACCGCTTCCGTCAAATGCCACACCCAGAACCTCTTCCTTCAGGTTATGTTCAAAGATCGCTGAAGCGATATGTGTTTTATGGTGCTGAACCTGGACCATCTCGCACTTTTGGTTTTTAGCCCATTTGGTAGTCTCATAGAGGGGGTGCTGATCACAGACAATCCGGTCGGGACTAAAATGGTATAACGATGCAAAAGCGTGTACGGTTTTCTCAAAATACTCCATAGACTCAACGGAAGTAAGGTCGCCAATGTGGGGTGAGATGATCATATGCTCTTGAAAAGAGATCGCTATCGTGTTCTTTTGGTTGGCACCGGTAGCAAGAGAGTTTTTCTTGATAGTGAGAGGAAATTTAAAGTGGGTCGGGGCATATCCCCTGGCACTCCTTAAGAGTACGGTTTTATTCTCCACACTCATCACTACCGAATCATCACATCTGTTGTGGATCTCCAGGTCATGGTCAAGGCAAAGGTCCCATAAGTGACTATAAGCCTTTATCTCCTCATAGGTCGCACAGATGGGTGAACCGCTGAGATTTGCACTTGTCACGACGATCGGTCTATCAAAATATTCTAAAAGCATCAACTGTAAAGGGGTATAGGCAAGCATCACACCAAGTCTGTTGAGTCCCGGTGCCACTTGTGAACTGAGGTCGGCATCTTTTTTCAGTTGGGAAATCAGTATAGGTTTTCTTGAAGAGCCAAGCAAGGACTCCTCATGTCTATTTAGTTCTATCAGCTTTTTGGCATCACTCATCTCTTTGACCATTACCGCAAAGGGTTTCAGTGGCCTCTTTTTCCTCTCGCGTAAACGATTGACGGCTTGGGTATGGGTCGCATCACAAATAAGATGGAAACCTCCTACTCCTTTTATCGCAATGATCTTCTCTTCCTCCAAAGCCTTTACAATGATATCAAGGCTTTTGCTCCCTTCAGAGATCTTGCTGTGATGATCATAGAGTGTGATCCGGGGTCCACACTCGGGACAACATATACCTTGTGCATGGAATCTACGACTGTTGGGGGTTTCATACTCCTCCCGGCACTTCTTGCATAGTGGAAAGGTATTCAGTGAAGTATGTTCTCTCTCATAAGGAAGGTCTTTGAGTATCGAATAGCGCGGTCCACACTCCACACAGTTGATAAAAGGGTAGAGGTAGCGTCTGTTTGAGGGGTCAAATAGCTCCTCTTTGCATTTTTTGCATATCCCGCTATCAAGCGGGGTGATAACATTCAGAGTTTCCCCTTCTTTTTCATTATGATCGATAGTGATCTCTGAATAATCCGTTTGTTTTTCCATGATTGTACAGCGTATATCATCGATCTTTGAAAGAGGAGGGGGAGCGGCTTTCAGTTGTCTTAAAAAGTCCTCAAGCTGTAAAGGGGAGGTTTGAACGAACATTTCAACGCCTTGGTGAGAGTTCCATATCTTACCGTTGATATGAAGCGCTTTTGCCAGACGATAGAGAAAGGGACGGAATCCTACCCCCTGAACGGTACCCCGGATCGTAATATGATAGTTTTTCATCTATGATCGCTTCCCATAAGCTCTGCAATCACGGTTTGAAGAGAACGCTCTTTTGTTCGTCTCGGTTTGATCCCCAAAGCAGTGATCTCATCAAGCACCAATTGCAGATAGCTACTGAACTGTTTTTCCAAAGCACTGCTAAGCCCGATCGATACGGACGTGATATCTTCCGGGACTATTCCCAGGATGGTGACCCGGGCTTTGAGGCCATAGAGCGCTCCGGCTTCAAGCATCTGAATGATCTCGACTTCATGGGCCGTATTTCTCTGGGCTCCAAGACCGTGAAACGCTTCGCCCGGTATCCTGTATAGCTTACCCGGTTCGTCATCGATGGAGAGTGTATCGAGTATGACCACCTGCTCATACGCCTGAAGGTATCCTATCAGGTTCAGTCCCATCGTACCTCCATCCAGGATCTCAAGGTGTGGTGAAAACGCATAGTTGTTTTTTAGATAGCTGGCGGCATAGACGCCGATGCCGTCATCTTTGAAAAGCGTGTTGCCGACTCCGATCACGATCGTTTTCATCTCTCTTCATCCTCTTTCTGTTTGTTCAAAATTACTCCAGCTCCAGACGCATCAGGTACATATCCTCGCCGTCGATGACCTCTAGATTCGTACTCTCGCATTCTGGGCAGCGGTATCGGCTAGTGATGAGTTCGCTTTCGGAGCCACAGGAGCAGCATCTCACCTTCAGGGGCTGAATGTGCATGATAAAATCGGCATTCTTGCAGATACTTCTCTCTTTAAATGTATCAAATGCCACTTCGAGAAGGTGCGGCTCCACGCCGCTGTATACACCGATCTTCACTTCGACCCGACTCACACTGGCGGCTTTATGTCTGCCAACTTCTTCTTCGCACAACGCTATGAGTGAGCTGACGATGGAGTATTCATGCATCAGCATATCCTCGGCAGCAGTTCGCCTGATGGTAGCTCCAGGAATCTTGAGGTTCCATAGGGGGTCTTTAGCAGTACTTTTTGAGGATATCCGGTTGTAACTTCTCCTATAATCTCCGCCATACTTGAGGCTTCTATAGAACGTAACAGCTCCAGGGCTTTTGGGGCATCCTGTGCTGAAACAGCGAGGATAAATGTCCCCTCATTGGCCAGAGAGAATGCTTCAAATCCCAACAACTCGCATACCCCCTTGACCTCCCGGCTGATCGGTACCTTTTCCTCCTCCACCTCTATACAGATATCGGATTGTCTGGCCCACTCATTGAGAACGGCCGCTACACCGCCTCTGGTAGCATCTCTCATGGCCTTGATATCTATATCTGCCTCTATAAGCTTTTCAACCACGGGCCAGAGTGATCTGCAGTCGCTCTCAAGTGCAGTAGAGAACTCCATCCCTTCCCGCTCTAAAAATATGCTTGCACCATGTCTGCCTATACTACCGGATACAATGATCACATCATCAAGACTGAGTGCATTGGCAGAGATCCCTTTGTAGCGTATCTCTCCTATACCGGTGGTGTTGATGAAGAGCTTATCGACACTTCCTTTAGGTACCACCTTGGTGTCTCCGCTGACGATAATGGCCCCGTTTTTTTCAAGCTCGTATTTCATGGAAAGCACGATTTTTTCAAGCGCTGATATCTCAAATCCTTCTTCGATGATCACTGCACAGGTGAGGTATTTGGGTTTGGCACCCATCATGGCCAGATCATTACAGGTACCGCATATACTGAGTTTGCCTATATCCCCACCTTTGAAGAAGAGAGGCGTAACCGTAAAGCTGTCTGTCGTAAATGCCAGTGCACCTTTTCCTATCACGGCAGCATCTTCTGCTTGATGCAGGATCTTATTCTGAAAATGTCGATAGAAAAGCTCTTCTATAAGTCTGCCGTTCTCCTCTCCGCCATTCCCGTGTGCTAATGTAATGCTTTTCATCGCACATTTCCGTATCTGTAGTAGGCTGCACACGCACCTTCGCTGGAGACCATACAGCTTCCAAGAGGAGAGGAGGGGGTACAAGCGTTTCCAAAGAGTGTACACTCTACGGGTTTTGCCGCTCCCATAAGTATGTCGCCGCAGATGCACTGTTTGTGATCATCTATCTCCCGGTTCGGCAGCAGTTCACTGTAGATTCTTTCGGCATCCAGGTAGGCAAACTCCCCTCTCAGCTGCAGTGCACTCTGAGCGATATCGCCTATCCCACGCCAGCGGAAGTGCGTACGTTTTTCAAAAAATCTATCGATAAGTTTTTGTGCGACAAGGTTGCCTTCGGGGGTGACACTTCTGGTGTATTCGATCTCAACTCCGCAGCGTTTCTCATTGAACTGTTTTAGCAGCATCAGAATACCCTCCAGGATATCTACCGGTTCAAAACCGGCAACAACAACAGGTGTATGGTACTCTTCGGGAAATGCTTTATAGATGTTTGCTCCGGAGATCACACTGACATGGCTGGGACCGATAAAGGCATCGATCTTTGATCGTTTTGCATCCAGGAGTAGTTGCATCGGTTCAGGAACGGTGATATGGTTGATATGAAAAAGAATATTTTCAATTCCTTCATCGATGACATGCTTTATCAGTGCAGCGGTCATCGGGGTAGTGGTCTCAAAACCGATCGCAAAAAAGATGACCTTTTTTTCCGGATTTTCCTTGGCGATCCTGAGCGTATCAAGAGGAGAGTAGATATATCTCACCTCTGCGCCTTTCGCTCTTGCATCCTGCAGTGAGCCTTTAGATCCTGGCACTTTGATCATATCTCCCAGTGTGACCAGTATCACATCACTCTGCATCGCCAGCCTGTAGGCATGGTCTATGCGCTCTTTGGGCAGTACACATACAGGACATCCCGGTCCGTGTATGAAGTGAATGTTGTTTGGCATAAGCTGGTGAAGCCCGTACTTGACGATGCTATGGGTATGGCCTCCGCATACCTCCATGATATGTATGTCACGCTTGAGCTTCTCTGCCTCGGTTTCGATGCTTCTCACCAGTGCTCTGATGGTTTTTGGATCACGGAACCCCTCATAAAGGTCCTTTAGCGCAAGACTACCCATCTTCGCCCCGGCGGGTAGAGTGATCACTCTCTGCGATAAACTGTTCCGGCTCTTCGGCTTCCATCACGGCGATGATCTCCTGGTATGCTTCAAGGCTGTGAATCGCATCGGCTTCATCGATCTTGTTCATCGCAAAACCGATATGTATCAACACATAGTCCCCCACATCTACCTGCTGATCGATCAGATCGAGTGATGCTTCACGCGCTACACCCATGGTATCAACGGTTGCCACATTGCGACTACGGTCGATCTTGGTTATCTGAGAAGGGATGGAGAGGCACATATCAGTTCCTGAACCTTTGTTTGAACGCTATCCACTCAATCACCTTTTTGATACTCTGGGGATCTTTGGTGTTGACCTCAAGAATGTCCACATTGGGCTTGAGTCTTCTGGCCACGCTTTTTTCAGCTTCGATATCGTACTCAAAATAGGGCAGAAGATCGGTCTTTGTAAAGAGGATAAGGTCCGCTTTTCTGAACATCACAGGGTATTTGGCGATCTTGTCTTCTCCTTCGGGGATGGAGACCAGTACGATGTTCAGGTGCATGCCTACATCATAGCTTGCAGGGCAGACAAGGTTTCCCACATTCTCTACAAAACAGATATCTGTCTTATCCAGGTTCATATGGTGAAGCCCTTTGTGCACCATAAAGGCATCCAAATGACAGGCAGACCCTGTCTGTATCTGATACGCCTCTATCCCTTTTGCTTTCAGTCTTTCTGCATCCTTGTTTGTCTCCAGATCCCCCTCTATCACACCAAAGGAAAAATCAGCCAGCTCTGCCATCGCTTCCAGCAGAGAGGTCTTGCCGCTGCCGGGACTGCTCATAAGGTTGATACCCAGTACATGGTGTTTCTCCAGATGCTCCCTGTTATGTGCCGCTTCATGATCATTCTTATGCAAAATCTTGGTAATGACATCTATGGTTTTGCTCTCATTGAGCAGAGGGTTATGATGCAAGGTTTCATGGGCGTGATAGTGATGATGTTCTTCCGTGACCGAACAACCGCAATCTTTACACATTTTTCTTCTCCAAATATCTATAGAGTATAAAAATAGCGATGATCACAACGACTATAATACCAAACTCATTGCTGTGTAGAAAACCTAAAAGGTGCAAATGATCGTGCCCCTCAGCATGTGCAAAAAGATGTGCGGTCAATGATAACAGAACGAAAATAGTTTTCAACATGAAATCTCCTTTAGATTGAACAGATTGAGTTTATCTTGTATTTGCTTAGCGCTTTGCCTTTGGTATCGATGATATGTACCGCGCAGGCCAGGCACGGGTCAAAGGCATGGAGTACGCGCAAGACTTCGAGAGGTTGGGAAGGATCTTCAAGTCTGATACCTATCAGTGCTTCCTCATAAGCTCCTCTTTGATCTTCGCTGTCTTTTGGAGAGGCATTCCATGTGGTCGGGGCAATGACCTGATAATTGGCGATTTTTTGATCTTTTATCTGTACAAAGTGGCTGAGAACACCCCTTGGCACTTCAAAGAAAGCCCTTCCTTTGGCCTGATGTGGCAACTCTTCAAATGCATACTTGCTCCAGGTATCGGTATCATAATACTTGATATTCTCAATAAGATTGTTCACAAGCTTGAAGATATATTCGCTGATATAGGCACTCTCTATGGCCCTGGCCGCATTTCTGCCTACTGTGGTGGTAAGGTCACTCAGTTCCAACCCGCATGCCTCAAGGAACTCATCTACAAAGGGTTTGATGAATCGGTTGCCTTTTTGATAGCTTACGAGCACTCTTGCAAGCGGCCCGCACTCCATAGGTTTGCCCTCATAACGCGGTGCTTTTATCCAGCTGTACTTGTCATCCTTTTTCCCGGTTTTGAGTGTACCATCCTCATTGAGATCCGTATAGTGCGGTTCCTCCCCTTCATACCAGGCACGATCCACCTTTTCCGTGATCTTGGTTTCATCAAAGGGGTAAATACTCTCCAGATCGTGTCCAAAAATGATACCCTCTTCAAAGAGTTGATGTTCAGTATCAAGGGGAAATCCTCCCACGCAAAGAAAGTTGCCCGCTGTTCGTCCGTAACCCGCCCTGATATCATCCCTGTAGGCTTTTGTGATCAGTTTGACATCCGGAAGATAGGCCCTGTCTATAAAATCTTTTGCCTCTTTCATCGTGAAGATAAACTCATTGAGCCTTTGCGGGTTCAGCATATCCGCAACGCTGGTAATCCCCCCTACGACAATCGTCTGTGGGTGAGGTGTCTTTGACCCGAAAATGGCAACGGCTTTGGAGATATCGGTCTGAAACTTCAATGCTTCCAGATAGTGTGATAGCAAAAGGAGGTTCTCTTCGGGCGTCAGCGTATAGGCTTTGTGCCCCCAGTAGCCGTTGCTGAAAAGCCCGAGTCTTCCTGCATCGACAAACTTTTTGAGTTTCTCTTTCACTGCAATATAATGAGCATGTGAGTTGCGGTAGGGTTGGGTGGAGTATTTGTGGGCAGTTTTGGAGGTAAGCTTTGGATCTGCCTCAAGGGCTTTGGTGACGTCGACATAGTCCAAAAGATGCAGATGGTAAAAGTGCACGACATGGTCTTGCAGAAAAAGTGCCAGGGCCATCAGGTCTCTGATGATATCGCTGTTGGTTGTGATCGTGATGCCGTAGGCATCTTCCACCGCCGAGATGGCTGCACGGAAATGCACATTGGTACAGACGCCGCAGATCCTTCCTGCCAGCAAGCCAGCGTCTCTGGGATCTCTGTTTTTAAGAATGATCTCGATTCCCCTGAAAAGCTGTCCGCTTACATAGGCCTCTTTGACCACATTATTTTCATCCAGCTCCACTTCCGCACGCAGATGTCCCTCGATACGAGTGATCGGGTCAATGACAATTTTTTTACGATTCGGCATTTCACACCCTTTCATTTAGTGAAAGGCCCGCATTAGACTTTAGTCTTAAAAGTGCCTCACTGCATTGAATTTCACATAAATCATTTAGTGATTTATTGTACTGCATTTTAACGCTTGTAATTCCTATCAAGTTTACTCCTCGATCTTTCTTTCCGTTGCCAGCCTGTCAAAGAACTTCGCCTCTACACACCCCATACAGCCATGGCCGCCCTGTACCGGCCAGCTGGTACCCTGGTTGAACTTCATGGTAGGGCAGTTGGCATTGGCGTAGGGGCCTTTGCATCCCATTTCAAAGAGACACCATCCTTTTTTCGCCCCTTCATCTCCCCACTCTTTGACAAATTCGCCCAGCTCGTAGTGCCCGCGTCTTTCGCAATTGTCATGGATCCTTCCCTCGTAGGCCCATAGCGGGCGGTTAAAGCTATCAAGCTTTGGAAGCTCCTCAAACATCAGGTAGTAGAGGAGGGTACCGACGATGTTTATCGGATTGACAGGGCATCCGGGAAGGTTGATGATGTCATCTCTTCCGAGTGCTTCGCTGACACCGACAGCTCCAGTAGGATTGGGCGCTGCTGCAACTACTCCGCCGTCAAACGCACAAGCACCTACTGAGAGGATCAGGGCTGCATCTTTTGCACATTTTTTCAGAAGTTCGATCCCTGTTTCTCCCCGGGGACCGATACGCAAAAATTTTCCCTCCATAGCCAGGGGGATCGCCCCCTCTACGATGAGTATATACTCTCCTTTTTGATGGGAGATGATATGCTCCAAGACGGTTTCGCTCTGATCGCCCGCGCTACTCATCAGAAGCTCATGGTAATCCAGTGAGATATACTCAAAAATGAGATCGGCTATCCCGGGGTGCGAGGTTTTGATAAAGGCTTCAGAGTTCCCTGAACAGTCCGCCAGTTCCAGCCAGAGCACCGGTATTTTATTCAGTGTATCCACTCCCTTTTTAACCAGTGCTTCATACTCGGGGTGAAGCTGCATGTTTGCTGTGACCATCGATATCCACTGGTTCACCTCTTTATCGCTGATCTCATAGGCATCCATGGCAGAAGAGAGATTGTCACTGTCAAGTTGGTTATGCGGATGGAGTCTGTTGAATTTATCGATGCGTTTTCTGGCGATTTCGATCTCTTTGTTGCGTTTGAGCTCCTCGGCATTTTTTTTCGGCATGTTCGGATCTATCAGATCTTGTGATGACTTGATGATATCTTCTACCGTTTTTTTGCATCGTCCGCACACACGGCCTGCCTGAGTAAAATCCCTCAGCTCCTGAAAATTGGAGACGCCGCTCATACGTACGATATCTTCAAGCTCTTTTTGATAGACATGTTCACAGCTGCATATCAGCCTCCCTTTTTCTGAAATGACTCTGTTTGTATAGAGGTAGGAGGCATCTATAGGATTTTTTTCTCTTATCAGACTCTCCAGGTAACCCACATCCAGATTGGAGTTGATACCGATAAAACGTACCAGCCTATCATTCTTGATATAGTACTCATCCACTCTGTGCTCATTGGGAGAGGTAATCAGTATTTTTTCGGCATCTCTCTCTTTGGAACGTTCCGGACTGCTGATATCCATGAGGTTGAATTCTCCGACTTTTAGCATATCTACAGCTACATCCGGTTCAAATCTCTTTTCTTTGTTGCCAAACAGATGTGATACAGCCACATCAGCCTGCATCGTACACTCTTTTACATGCCCTGCGATGAAGCTCAGTGATTTCACTTCCGCTGCCTCGCCAACAGCATAGATATTCTCATCACTTGTCTGCATGAACTCGTTGGTCAGGATCCCGCTGTTGCACGCCAAGGACTCTTTCGCAAATTCAATATTGGGCTGGATACCCACTCCGAAGATAAGGTAGGGGTCATCGATCTCAATTTTTTTGGTTTTTATCCGAGTGATATGGCCGTCTTTTATCGTTTGATCAATGATCTCATCCTCATAAGATATCCGAACTTTACCGCTTTTAAGATAGGCGGATTCGATCTCACTGTGGGCTTCGGCTGAGAGTGACCTGTCATATAGCCTGTTTGAACGCACAAGCAGGGTGATATGCTCTATCTCCTCCATAGTATTGAGTGTCTCAAGCAGTTCGAGTGCTATGGGACCAGAACCGACAAGGACCACTTCACGGTCTTTAATACCCTCTTTGATCTTTTGAGAGTCCTTGGCACTTCTGAAAACACTGGCATTATCAAGATCTTCTATATCAAAAAGTGTTTTTGGGATAGAACCTGTCGCGATAATGAGTTTATCGTAGCTGTAGGAGTGGTCGGCTGTGAGTACTTTTTTGTCATTGGTATCAATATGGATCACTTTCTGATTTAACGTGACTTTTACGGAAGGGTGGAGCTCTAAGGAGATAGCCTTTGGAGACGCTTCATCGTCCACAAGACGGCATAGGTGTATCCTGTCATAGGGCGCACAAGGCTCATCTGAGATGATATGTACGTTTGCCTCCATAGCCGTCTCTTTGATCTGATTGGCTATATATGCTGCTGAGATCCCGCCGCCTATGATCACGATGTGCATACTTGATACTCCATTTATCATCTTATGGTTAGATTATATCAGATTCAATATATTATTTAAAATAATAGACAAATTTTAGATATTCAAATTTGTATGAGACATGGAATTTGAAACAGATGCTGTGTATCGATTCCAATATACAATTCGGGAAGCGGCAAATATATTTGACATTAGTAAACTAAAAGTAATATACTAATATAAATTTTTTAAAAGGAGTGAAAATGTTATTGACAAAGTTTGATCCTATGAAAGAGTTTAGAGATCTTGAAAAAAGAATGGGAAGTGCTTTTAAGTTCCCTGAAGTTGGAGATATCGCCAATGTTTCCGGATTCACACCTTCTGTAAATACAAGAGAAGGTGAGTATGCCTATCATGTAGAGGTAGACCTTCCCGGCGTAAAGAAAGATGATATCAAAGTAGACATAAAAGATAATGTTTTGACCATCTCAGGTGAGAGAAAGACGAAAAAAGAGGTCAAAGAGAAAGACTACTACAAAATGGAAAGTTCTTATGGAAAGTTTCAGAGAAGCTTTACGCTACCGGACAATACAGATGTAGAGAACATTGAAGCCAACTCAAAAGACGGTGTGCTTGAAGTGGTCATCCCTAAGCTTAAAAAAGAGGGAAAAGAGACCAAGCAGATCAAAGTAAAATAAAGGGAGTCTTGCACTCCGTTTAACTGTCTCTGGTTCCCATCGGCCCCGATGGGTAACCCATATGTCGACCAAGAAAACTAACCAATTTCAAGCCCCGCTGCGATAAAATAAAATCACTCTATCGCTGAGTTTCAGCGTGTTCTTTCACAGTCTCGCAACATGGGAACCAAGAAAGGTTTTATAAAGTGAAGTCATACAAGAGAGGGGTAAAGCTTAAAAGACGATCTTCCCTTCGTTCTGCATCCTCATAATGATCTCTTTTGCTTTCTGGTGTCCCTGGTAAGCTGCTTTACGACACCACTCGATCGCCTGCTCCTTATCCTCTTCGCATCCAAGCCCAAGGTCATAGAGTGCACCGAGGTTAAACTGTGCAGAGGCGTTGCCTGCCATGGCTGCTTTTTTGAAGAGGATAAATGCTTTCTGGTAATCCTGGAGGACGCCGCGTCCCTCTTTGTACATCGCGGCAAGGTTGTTGAAGGCATCGATGTTGCCGCGTTTTGCCGCCTCTTCGTACCAGAATGCCGCTTCTGAAAAGTTCTGTTCGCATCCCTCGCCGTTTTCAAGCATCAGTGCAACATCGAACTGTGCCAGGGGAACCTCTCTGGTGGCCGCTTCAAGGTAGTGCGTAAAAGCTTTTTTGCTGTCCTGGTCTACGCCGAATCCCCTGAAGTAGAGGAACCCCAGGTAGTAGTGTGCTACCGGGTCATTTTGTGCAGCCAGCTCGCTATAGAGTACGAAGGCTTTGTCATAGGCTTTGTTGAGAAGATGGTTGTAGGCTTCCTGAGCTTTTTGGGTCATTATTAAATCCTATTTTTGATTTATAAAATCCGTAGGTCGGGGTGTCCCCACCCCGACACAAACATTCATTATGGCATAAAACATTGATGTCGGGGTAAGGATACCCCGACCTACGGTTAACTATTCCTCTTGATAGTTTAAAATTATTTTTCTAACGATAGCAGGGTAGGTTTAAAGTTTCAAGTATATTATAGTTGTTGTCTACTTTTTTAGAAAAAGTAGACAAAAAGCGTCACAGCTCTCGAAACGCGACGTATGATTTTGCACATGAGTACAAATCACACTGCTTTCAAGGACGTTCGCCGTGACAGTATTTATTCAACGCGACCAATCGCGTGAACCTGCTGCTGAATCAAACCTAGTGTTAGCGCAGTTTTTGGAGCTTTGCTCTAAAAACGTCCTATTTAATTGGTCCCAAACCCTGCAAGTTCAGCTTCAACTTTTTCCATCTTGGACTGCGCATCTTCGAGTGCCTGTCTGTTCTCGGCGATGACGTTTTCGGGTGCATTGGCTACGAACCTTTCATTGTTTAGCATACCGCTGAGCTTGTTGATCTCTTTTTCGAGCTTCTCTTTTTGCTTGCTGAGCTTGCCGATGATCGCGCTCAGGTCGATCTCCTCAGTCGGGATGTAGACCTCGAGGTTGTCTGAAACATCAGTCACAGAGTTCTCTACTTTTGCATCGACAAATTCCACCTCTTCGACTTTTGCAAGTTTTTCGATGAAAGGTTTCGCTACGTCTGTGTCGATCTTTGTGTCCAGCTTGACATAGGCTTTGGCGATCTTGGAGTTACCCATATCGATGATGACCTTCGCTCTTCTGATCGCAGTGATCGCCTCTTCGATGATCGCAAACATCGCTTCTGCATCTTCATCTGCAGCAACCTCTTTAGGGAAATTCATCACCATCACAGACTCACCGGTTTCAAGCTCGGTACCTGAAAGTTTGTGGTAAAGATGCTCGGAGATAAACGGCATAAACGGTGAAACCATCTTCAGTGTCTCTTTGAAGATCGCTCCCAGTTCAGCGATAGACTCTTTCGAAGCTTTGGAGTACTCGATCCCCCAGTCACAGAACTCATTCCATACAAATCTATAGAGGTTACTTGCTGCTTCGTTGAACTTATAGGTCTCAAGCGTTTCACGTACCTCTTCGACCGCTTTCGCCAGACGGCTCTGCATATACTTGCCAAGCGGCGTCTTCACTTCGATATCTTTAAGGTCAGCAAAGGTATCCACGTTCATCTGGAGGAAGTTTGTTGCATTGTAGAGCTTGTTGGTGAAGTTCCTGAACTGCTCCAGGTTCTTCGCTCCCAGTTTGATATCTCTTCCCTGTACGGCAAGGAATGCCAGTGTAAATCTGATGATATCCGCACTGTGCTCTTCAACCATATCCAGCGGGTCGATGACGTTCCCCTTGGACTTACTCATCTTCGCACCGTGCTCATCTCTTACCAGGGCATGCATATAGATATCTTTGAACGGCAGTTCGCCCATGAAGTGCTCACCCATCATCATCATACGAGCTACCCAGAAGAACATAATGTCAAATCCTGTGATCAGCAGTGAGTTCGGGTAGAAGTCTGCAAGGTCAGTATCGTTATAGGTGTCTGCCATCTTGCCGTTATTTCCCCAGCCAAGCGGTGAGAATGCCCAGAGTGCAGAGGAGAACCATGTGTCCAGTACATCAGGGTCCTGATGGATCTTCTTGCTCGCACAGTGTGGACATGCTTCAGGATTGTCCTGTTTGTCCGCCCACTGGTGACCACACTCGTCACAGTAGAATACCGGGATTCTGTGTCCCCACCAAAGCTGTCTGGAGATACACCAGTCTCTCAGCTCATCCATCCAGGCTCTGTAAGAGTTCAGCCAGTGTGCAGGGTGGAACTGCGCTTCGCCCGCATAGGTCTTCTCGATAGAGTTTTTTGCCACCTCGCTTCTGACGAACCACTGCTTGGAGATATAGGGCTCTACGATGTTTTTACATCTGTAACAGTGGCCGACCTGGTGTACGTGGTCTTCTATCTTGACGATATACCCCTCTTTTTCCAGTTTATCAACGATCGGCTTTCTTGCCTCGAGTCTCTCCATCCCCGCAAATTCGCCGCAGTAATCGTTGAGGATACCTTTCTCGTCAAATACCGTGATAAACTCCAGGTCATGGCGTTTCCCGACTTCGTAGTCGTTCTGGTCGTGTGCCGGTGTAACCTTTACGATACCCGTACCAAACTCCATATCGACGTGTGCATCGGCAATGATCTTGATCTTTCTGTCTGTCAGGGGGACGATCACCTCTTTGCCGATAATCTCTTTGTAGCGTTCATCATCCGGGTGAACCATGATCGCCGTATCCCCGAAGTAGGTTTCCGGTCTTGTCGTAGCCACTGTTATGTGTCCGCTGCCGTCGGCAAAGTGGTAGTTCATGTGGTAGAACTTACCGTTGACCTCTTCGTGCTCGACCTCGATGTCCGAGAGTGCACCGTCATGTGTACACCAGTTGACCATATAGTTGTTCTGTACGATCATTCCTTCGTTATAGAGGTGGACAAACGCCTCTTTGACCGCTTCTTTGAGCCCTTCATCCATCGTAAAACGCTCTCGACTCCACGCCGGTGATATCCCGAGTTTTCTCATCTGGTGGACGATCGTACCGCCCGAGTACTCTTTCCATTTCCATACTCTCTCGAGGAAGGCCTCTCTTCCTATCGCCTCTTTGGTCGTACCCTCTGCAAGCAGCTGTTTCTCCACGACATTCTGCGTAGCGATACCGGCATGGTCGGTCCCCGGCTGCCAGAGTGTCTTGTATCCGTCCATTCTCTTGTAGCGAGTGATGATATCCTGGAGTGTAAATGTCAATGCGTGGCCGATATGCAGACTTCCTGTGACATTGGGCGGCGGCATCATAATAGCGAAGGTTTTTGCCTTGCCATTCTCATCCGTTTGCTGGATCGCTTGGTTTCCGTCTATCTCAAAATATCCGCGCTCTTCCCATATCTTGTAGTATTGGTCTTCTGTGGCTTTGGGATCATAGCCCTTTTTCGTATTGTTTTTTTGGGTCGTTTCACTCATTCTTCTGTCCGTCATAAAATAGTATTGCCGCGATTATAGCGTAATGGTGCTTTTGGTTTATTGGATACCCCTCATGAGGGGTGGAAGAGGGGGATTATCGTCTGCTGAATTTGGATTTCAGCAAGAGATAGCCGGTGACGCCTGAGAGGAAAGATCCAAGCAGGATCGCCAGTTTGTCCGCATAGCGGAAAAGATCGGTATCGTTGTAGGCTAAGCTGTCAACAAAGAGACTCATCGTGAATCCGATACCTGTAAGGATGGCTACCCCGTAGAACTGTATCCATGTTGCGCCGGTAGGGCGTGAAGCAAGTCCCAGTTTGATCGCGATCCACGAAAAGCCAAAAACGCCTACCTGTTTTCCTATGAAAAGTCCCATCATGATACCCATAGGGACAGGTCCGACGATCTCTTCTACGGAGATTCCTCTGAGGTCTACACCGGCATTGACAAAAGCGAAGAGAGGGAGGATAAAGAATGCTACCCAGTAATGCAGCCCATGCTCCATGTTCTTGAGCATGGAAAAAGTCCCTCCTTTTTCATCTTTTGACTGAAGCGGTATCATAAATGCCAGCGCTACTCCGGCCAATGTGGCATGCACTCCTGATTTCAGCACAGAGACCCAAAGTACGATACCCACTACGATATAAAGCGATTGTTTCGCAACGTTCATCCGATTGAAAGCAAAGAGTACGGCCAATGCCATACTTGCAATGACAATCGATGTGGTTGAGAGGTCTGTCGTGTAGAAGAGTGCGATAATGATTATGGCTCCCAGGTCATCGATGATCGCCAATGCCATAAGAAAGATCTTGAGTGATACGGGCACGCGCGGTCCCAGCAATGAGAGGATCCCCAATGCAAATGCGATATCCGTAGCGGTCGGTATCGCCCATCCGTTCATTGCAAATTCATCGCCGGCGTTGAAAAGAATAAAAAAGAGTGCCGGGACAACCATTCCCCCTACAGCGGCAATTGCCGGCAGCGTAATCTGCCGGAGAGAGGAGAGGTGTCCCTCCATGACTTCTCTTTTGACCTCAAGGCCTATCATAAAGAAAAAAACGGCCATCAGTCCGTCGTTGACCCACAGCAAGAGGGGTTTGGCTATCTGCAGTTCCCCGAAGCGTATCTCGACGTGGGTATGCAGAAACCCCGTATAGTATTCGGACAATGGTCCGTTTTGGAGCAGCAGTGCCGCTATGGTTGTCATAATGAGGATAATACCCGCTGAGGATTCTTTCCTGATAAAATTGAGTAATGTTTCTTTATACATTATAAAATATTGTCTCCTTATTTATAATAGAACCATACAGTAAAAGAGATAAAAAGTTATTGACATTTCCATGAAGAATCAACTACAATAGTCAAAACTATTCAGGAGAACCGCATGATAAAAGAGAAAATTGAAGAAGTCATAGAATACGTACAAACATCAGAAAAAGTATCTGAAGAGAGCAAACCGCTTATCTTGGAGAAGCTGGAAGAGTGGAGAGAAGAAGATGAGGCGATCAATGATATTTCAGTACGCTTTCAGAACTGGTGGATGGAGATGGAGCCGATCTTTGCCGAATTGGGCTGGATATAGGAAGGGTGGATAGCGTGCAGATACTTACCCAGTATATCTACGAAAAGAAGTGGACGAAGACTTCCAAGCAAGAGGCGATGAACATCATCGAAAAAGAGATGCCAGAAACCGACGTGGAGGCGACATGGGAATATATCCTTTCTGAGGTAAAAAAAGGCAAAACCGTTACCCTGGGAGATTGCCGGTTCAAAATGGAGGATTAATCTTTTAAGATCCTCTTGATCGCTTCAGAACAGACTGTAAGTCCGAATGCTCCTGTCACAGCGACACAGGAACCCTTGACCTTGCACTGGTCCTCTTCCGGTGAGTAGACCACAGTGAAATTCCTGCTGAACTTTGCTTTTTTGAGCTCATTGCGGATCTTGCGTGCCAAGGCATCCCCGTGTGTTTTCCAGATCGTTGCCACTTCGATCTTCGCCGTATCAAAACGTTTTGCCGAACCTACCGACATGATCAGTTTTTTGTAGCACTTTTTGGCCACTTCTATCTTCACTTTTGTCGTATCCGCTGCATCGATGACCAGGTCATAGGGATCAAAATCAAAGGCTTCAACCCATGCCATATCCATCTTCTGTGTGATCGTTTTGATGCCGGGATAGAGTTCTGCCAGACGCTCTGTTTTGAGCATACCGATTGCTTCGGAACCGATCTGCCTGTTCTGGTTGGTCTCATCGTAGCGGTCATAATCGAGGATCGTGATATCCTTTACGCCCGAACGGTAGAGACAGTCGAGTGCATAGGAACCGACACCTCCGACCCCCAGGATGAGTATCCTGGCATTCTGAAGCTTCTCAAACCCCTCTTCACCGAACAGCATACGGCAACGCTCATATCTCACAGCCACGCCTCCAGCGCCGCGATATCATCATGGCTTGTCATATCCAGATGAACCGGTGTAACTGAGATATAGTTTTGCCTGATCGCTTCAAAATCGGTGATATGCCCCTCGGTGAGATGCCAGTCAAGCCGCGGCAGCCCGATCCAGTAGTACTCATGCCCCCGCGGATTCCAGTGGACATGCGCATCGTTGCCGTAGGCACGCTTGCCTGCCCGGGTCACTTTGAAGCCCTGACACGCTTCCGCTTTGATCGGAGGGATATTGACATTGAGGAATTTGCGCTCGGGCAGAGGAAATTTGCCCTCAAAGATACGTTTGACCAGTGCGGCTATGCTTTGCTGGGCGAGATCATAGCCCATATCGTCGATGTTTTGGCATTTGTCGATACAGACCTGTGAGATGGCAATAGCGGGGATACCTTGCAGTACTGCCTCCATCGCAGCGGATGCAGTCCCGGAGTAGGTGATATCTTCACCCATATTCGACCCTTTGTTGATCCCTGAAATGACCAGATCGGGTTTATGGTCCTCGGCAAAAAGTTTGTTGAGAGAGAGAAAGACACAGTCAGTCGGTGTACCGTCATCCAGCTTGAAAAAATCATCATCCAGTTCGATGAAACGGAGAGGGCGGGTGAGGGTAAGCGAGTGTCCGCAGGCTGATTTCTCCATCGTAGGTGCTACTACCGTAACTTTTGCCAGGGGTTTAAGTGCTTCGACCAATGCGTGAAGACCTTTTGATTCGAAACCATCATCATTGGTCACAAGTATATGCTTCATGGGCACCTCTTTAAAAACTCTTTTTGGTATAATACTTAAAATTTATAATATATTTAAGATATATCATTTTAAAGAAGGAAAAACTGTGCAAAAAGAGCCGATGTTGGAAACAACCTATAGAAAACTGTCACAAGAACTTGAGCATCTCAAGAATGTCGAAAGAGGCGTGATCGCCAAGGTGATCGATGAAGCCAGGGAACTGGGCGACCTCAAAGAGAATGCAGAGTACCATGCGGCAAAAGAGAAACAAGGCTTGATGGAGGCACGTATCACCGAATTGCAGGATGTCGTAGGACGCGCACAGGTCGTTGATCCTTCTAAGCTTGCCCATCAGAGAGTAAGCTTCGGATCCACGGTGGTACTCACAGACCATGAGACGGACGAAGAGATAAAGTACACGATCGTCGGTGCGTACGAATCGAACCCGGCTAAACATCTTATCTCCATACAGTCGCCGATGGCACGTGCCATGATTGGAAAGGAAGAAGGGGAAGAGATCGAAGTGAGTCTTCCAAGCGGAGATAAAACCTACGACATTGAAGAGATCTGCTACGAAGAGATAAATCTCTAGAAATTAGTAGATAGGAAATAGCAGGGAGTAGGTTATGGTATGCTTTTCTGGAGAAAAGCTTTTTGAAGGATATCCGGACCTACGAAAATTTGAATATGCACAGAAAAGGAACATAGATGATAAAAGTAGGTGTGGTAGGGGCGAGCGGTTATACTGGACTTGAACTGGTGAAGATGCTGATTGCCCATCCGGAATTTGACCTGAGTTACCTGGCAACTACAACAGGGGATGTGATGATCGAGGCACTCCATCCGTCACTTGAAGGGGTGGTATCACTCAATGTGGAGAAGGCTTCGGCAGAAGGCGTGGCAGAGCATTGCGATCTTGTGTTTCTTGCGCTGCCGCACAAAGCATCTATGGGATTTGCAAAAGAGGTACTGGATAAGGGGGTGAAAATCGTCGATCTTTCGGCTGATTACCGTCTTGAGTCGGATACGTATGAAGCAAACTACTGTGAGCATGAAGATAAGGAACACCTCGATAGCGCTGTGTATGCATTGATCGAGTACTACCGCGAAGCGTTGAAGTCCACCAACCTTGCAGCCGGGCCGGGGTGTTATCCGACAGCGACACTGCTGGGGATCCTGCCGTTCATTCCATACCTGGATACCAATGTGCCGCTTTTTGTGGATGCGAAGTCCGGTGTCAGCGGGGCAGGGAAGAAACTGAGCGAAACGACACACTTCGTAACGATCAATGACAATATCTTTGCCTACAATCCGCTCAAGCATCGTCATGCACCGGAGATCGCTGAGAAGATAGAGAAGGTACATGGTGTGAAGATGCAGGTGAATTTCGTACCGCATCTTATCCCTGCGACACGCGGTGAACTGGTATCGTGTTATGCCGTACTCAAAGAGGATATCGATCCGCTTGCAGTACTGAGAGAACACTATAAAAACGATCCGTTCATCCGCATCCGGGAAAATCCTGTAGATGTGAAGAGCACAGCAGGTACACACTTCTGTGATATCTATGCGCAGAAAAACGGCAATGCACTCTTCGTCAACTCAGCGATAGACAACCTTCTTCGTGGAGCAAGCTCACAGGCGCTTGCTGCGGCCAACCTGATGTGTGGTTTCCCTGAAGGGATGGGGATTCCGACGATCGCTTATATGCCGTAACTAAGTAATAGTAGATAGTAAGTAGTAGATAGTAGGTTTGGTTTGCATTGCAGAGCAATGCTTCTTTTTTAAAATAAAAAAAGCAGAGAGAAACGTCTGAAAAGGTTTGAGTGTGGGAAATAGAGAGATTAAAGAAAATGCCATCTTTATCGCCGACTCCCACTATCCGCATCACGGGGATGAATTTCTTACACTGCTTCAAAAAATCGAATCCGGAGAGTTGCAACCCCCTCAGATTTTTTTGATGGGGGATAATTTCGATCTTCTGTTTGGCTACAACGACTATATCCAGACATTTTCCAGAGAGGCCATCGTGCTTTTACGGAAACTCTCCAAGGAGATAGAATGTGTCTATTTTGAAGGTAATCATGACTTCTGCCTCAAAGCACTTTTCCCGGATATAAAGGTCTACAGCAGAGAGGAACAGCCGATATACTATGCACTTAACGGGAAAAGGGTTGCGCTTTCTCATGGGGATAGATATGTGACGGGGTTTGGGTATGATCTCTACTGTAAAATATTGCGCAACAGGGCGACACTGACTCTCCTCAAGCCTTTTCAGAAACTGATTATCAACCATCGCATGGGTAAACTTTCCGGGAAAGAGATCTGTTTTCACTTTATCGGTTTTGAGCAGCGGGTAGAGCAGATACTGGAATATTACGGTGATGCGGATCTGGTGATAGAGGGGCATTTTCATCAGGCAAAAACGATAGGCAAATATATCTCCCTTCCTTCACTGGCATGCCAGGGAGAGGTCGCTGTCGTCGAAGAGGGGAAGATCGTCTTCAAAACACTCTGATGGTCTATCTCACACTCTTTTTTGTCGCTTTTGCTTCAGCCACACTTCTGCCTATGGGGAGCGAAGCGTTACTGATTTATGATATCCATGAAGGTTATGTTGTCTGGTTGCTCTGGCTGATTGCTTCCGTAGGAAATACGCTGGGTTCTTTGGTCAATTACTGGCTTGGGCTCAAAGGCGAAGCCTACCTTGAAAAGAGAGGCTATCTGAGCAAAGAGAAGATGGCAAGAGCGAGCAGGTCGTTCGGCAAATACGGAGGATGGACACTGCTGCTTTCATGGATGCCGATCATCGGTGATCCGCTGACATTTATAGCTGGGGTATTGAGATATGAGTTGAAGTGGTTTGTCGCGATCGTAGCGGCAGCCAAGCCCGCGCGCTACGGCGTGCTCGCGTTGATATTTACGCCTTGACCTTAGAGTCTTCTATCTTTTTTGCAAGCAGCCTGTCTGTATAGAAAGATCCGAACGGGATCAGCGATAGGATAGAGTAGAGTGCCGTCTCCTTCATCGTAAATCCGGCCTCTTTTTTCGCCTCGATAATCTGGTAGATAAACACAAAAACAAGCAGACCATGCGCCATCCCCGCGATCTTGGTAGCGATCGGGTATCCAAAGCTGTATTTGAGCGGCATAGCGATAAAGATAAGAATGATAAACGAGAGCCCCTCGATCTTGTTGACGAATTTAAACTTCATTAATTCGGACATAAGTTCTCCTAAAATATTTTAAAAGAGTATAGCAGGAGAAGTTTAATGAATGATTATAAAAGTGATAAGTTGCGTATTATCCGATCAGCTCCGAACATAGATCAAACCTATTGTGTGTCATAAGATGCACCTTGCCGTGGAGTTTGATCATCTCATCAAAGATACGCTTGGAGAGGGCAAACCCTACCTCTTTTTCTCTCTCCGGACCGTCCATCGCCGCAAGGTTCATCTCATCGATGATCTCTTTTGGGACAGAGATACCTGGTACTTTGTCGTCGATGAAGTTTGCAGTACGTGCTGCCACGATAGGGAACTGTCCGAGGATCAGCTGCGCCTCTTTTGCCGTGTCACGGATACTGATCTCTTTTGCCTCTTCAAAAAGCTCAAGAAGCTCCTTGGCATTTTCAAGGTCATAGACAGGCTGCGTGATGATCGCTCTTGCCCCGTAGTTGAGTTTCTTGATGATACGCTTTTGGAGCTTCTTCATATCTTTGGCATAGGCATTGGCTACCGCAAACGGATAGATCGGTTTGGGTGCGGGGTTGAGCGGCTTGTTGGAGTAGTCTACCCCTTTGTTCAGGTGATAGATGATGCTTAAGAGCAGGGTGGAGTCACGCTCCACAACCCCCTTGACTTCAGGCTGGTCCGAAAGCTTTGCAGGGTCGCCGGTAAGCGCAAGGATGCATCTCAGATCAAAATCATTGGCACCCAGCAGTGTTGATTGCAGCGAGAGCTTGTTTTTGTCTCTCATACTCATCGTAGCGATCACCGGTTTGCCGAAGGTCTGCTGGAGTTTGATCGCAGAGAGTACGCCAGACATCTTCAGCTTTGCCAGAGGGTTGTCGGTGCATGAAAACCCTGATACTTTTTCGGCGAGGTTGCTTTTTTTGATCTCTTCGATAATAGGATCGAGTGATGCGCCGTGGGGAGGATTGACCTCTACAGTGATAAAGGGTTGATCGTTACAAAGATTTTTACAGAAAGTTTCAAACATACAAGTGACTCTTTTTATAGGGATTTTGGGTTAATTGGTTATAATTCTATCCAAATTATACATAGAGGGTAATTATGTCCAAACTGGCAGTATTTGACTTTGATTCGACGTTAATGGATGGTGAGACCATCGACTTTTTGGCAGCACCGCTTGGACTTGAAAATCAGGTTGCAGCGATCACAGAACGGGCGATGGCCGGAGAGTTGGATTTTTTCAAATCACTGATGGCAAGGGTGGCACTTTTGGAAGGACTGGAGGAGCAGAAGGTCAATGCGATCTGCAGTGACCTGCCTATGATGCCGGGTGCAGCTGAAACCGTAGCCGGGCTTAAAGAGAGAGGTTATACGGTAGTCTGTTTCTCCGGCGGCTTTAGAAATGCGACAAAGCCTGCCTGTGAGAAGCTGGGTATTGATGCAGATTTTTCCAACTTCCTGCATGCAGAAAACGGTGTACTTACCGGACAGGTGGGCGGTGAGATGATGTACTCTGATGCCAAAGGAGATATGATCGTTCGTATGCAGGGATTGCTCGGCATAGGACGCGAAGATACTTTGGTAGTGGGTGATGGAGCCAATGATCTGAGTATGTTTGCCCATGCCGATACACGGGTGGCATTCTGCGGGAGACCGATACTCAAAGAGGCGGCGACTCACTGTGTGGATATCAAAGATCTCAGAGAGATCCTGAAAGTAGTAGACGCACGCTAATGCAACAGAACAGCTGCAGCATCAAGGGGATCATCAAAGAGTTGCTGCAGCACAAGAAAACGCTGATCCTGGGCAATGTCATTGCCCTTTTATCAACACTTCTTATCGTGATGATCCCTCTTTTTATTCCCATATTGGTAGATGAACTCCTGCTGGATAAGCCTCACGGGTATATCGCCTGGATAGAGGCAAACCTGTGGGAGAGCGATATCAAAGGGTATATTTTTGCGACCTTGATGCTGATACTTCTGCTCCGTCTGCTCAGTGTACTTCTGGGGATTTGGCAGTCCAAGATCTTTGTGACGATCTCGAAAGAGATGACCTATAAAATGAGACAGGCGCTATTGAAACACCTCAGGCATGTTTCGCTCAAAGAGTATGAGATGATGCGGGTCGGGGCAGTGACCTCCAAGCTGGTGACCGATGTTGAGACGATAGACAGTTTTATCAGTACGACGATCTCCAAGCTGATCATCGCTTCGCTTACGTTGATCTTCTCTGCAATTGTTTTGCTTTGGATCCACTGGCAGCTGGCGCTTTTTATCCTTATCACAAATCCTCTGGTAGTATTTTTTACCGCCAAACTCTCAAGAAATATCGGAAAGCTGAAAAAAGAGGAGAATCGAGCGGTTGGTGTTTTTCAGGATGCATTGACCGAGACCCTGGAGTTATTCCATCAGATACGTGCAGCCAACAAAGAAGCGTATTTCTTCGGGAAGGCTGAAATGAAAGCCAAGGAGCTTAAAGAGCATGCCACTGCCTATGGCTACAGGAGTGATGCTGCGATCAAGTTCTCTTATCTTGTATTTCTGGGCGGTTATGAGATCTTCAGGGCGGTGAGTATTCTGGCGGTGGCATACTCCGATCTTTCCGTGGGGTTGATGCTGGCGATCTTCTCGTATCTGTGGGTGATGGTGACGCCAACCCAGGATATTATCAACTTTCAGTATGTGCTCTCTACTGCCAATGCTGCCTGCGAACGTATCAACACTATCTTTGAACTGGGTCAGGAGAGACGCATAGAAGAAATAGAAAACCCGTTTCAAGGATGCAAGACACTGGGGATCAGGGTCAGGAACCTCTCCTTCAGCTATAGGAAAGAGAAAAATATATTAAAAAATATAGATATGGATATTCCGGCCGGTTCCAAGATCGCATTGGTGGGTGCCAGCGGTTCAGGAAAAACAACGTTGGCAAATATTCTGGTCGGTTTTTATCCTTTTGAGGAGGGAAAGATCATCTATGGGGATATTCCGCACACACGATTACAACTTTCTACAATCCGCGAAAATATCCATCTGATCTTGCAACATCCTAAACTCTTTAATGATACAATGCGCTTCAACTTGACACTTGGTAAGCACTACAGTGACGAGGCGATTATTAATGCACTGCGTATCGCACAGCTTGATACAGTGTTGGCCGGTCTTGAAAACGGGCTGGAGACACTGGTCGGGAAAGACGGTATCAAACTCTCCGGCGGACAAAGGCAGAGGGTGGCGATCGCACGTATGATACTGAGCGATCCAAGGGTAGTCATCTTCGATGAATCTACGTCGGCACTGGATGTACATACCGAGGAAAAGCTTTTTGAAGCACTGCATGAGTTCCTCCGGGAAAAGACAGTGATCACGATCGCGCATAGACTGAGTACGATCAAGAGTGCAGGGTACATCTACGTGCTCGAAGATGGCAGCGTGGTTGACAGCGGTACCCCCAAAGAGCTGTTGGCCAAAGATGAGAGCTATTTCAGCTCGATGATATAAGGAACGGTTTTTGGATATTATTCAGGCGATCATCATAGGAATTATCGAGGGTTTTACGGAGTTTTTGCCTATCTCTTCGACGGGACACATGATCGTGGCCAGTAAGTTCATGGGAGTCTCCCAGGATCATCTTACCAAAGCCTACGAAGTGATCATCCAGTTTGCGGCGATCATGGCGGTCCTTCTCATGTATAAAGAGAAGATCTCCTTCAAAAAAATCTCTCTTTGGCAAAAACTCCTTGTCGCTTTCCTCCCTTTGGCCGTTATCGGCTTTCTCTTCAAAGACATTATCAAAACGCTTTTTACCGTGGAGATCGTAGCATGGATGTTCATTGTCGGCGGTATTGTCTTCCTGATCGTAGAAAAGTTCTACAAAGAGGAGAGTTCCCATACCTATGATGTCGAACAGGTAAGTATGAAGCAGGCATTATGGATTGGTTTTGCTCAGATTTTTGCGCTGATACCGGGAACAAGCAGGGCGGGTGCGACGATCATCGGCGGGCTTTTGGTGGGACTGGACAGAAAGAGTTCAGCAGAGTTTTCATTTTTGTTGGCGATCCCCGTGATGGCAGCAGTGAGCGGATATGACCTGCTCAAACACTACAGCGAGTTTGCCGATGCCAACTGGGGAGCGTTTGTTGCAGGATTTGTCACGGCATTTGTGGTGGCTTATCTGACGATCAAACTCTTTTTGGTCTTTTTGCAGCGTTTTACATTTGTGGCATTTGGATGGTATAGGATCATACTGGGGATCCTCCTGCTTATGATGATCTAGTTTGAGTTTATTGAGTCTCTTGGGAGAGGCTTTCATAAGTTCAAAAGATTTTGGACAGAGAATAAGGTAAAAAATATGACATTTAAAGATTTCAATTTTCACAAAGATCTTTTCAAAGGTGTGAAGATCGCTGGTTTTAAGGAACCGAGCCCGATCCAGCAATCCGCAATACCAATCATCGAGAGTGGTGCTGACCTGG
>Ga0265295_1000879_pt1 | contig 56847 bp, 44 predicted proteins | sample Munlansysbiofilm_FD_192503 | JGI IMG/M metagenome (GOLD analysis project Ga0265295, IMG submission 192503) | Leachate microbial communities from a municipal landfill in Southern Ontario, Canada - Methane capture system biofilm | ecosystem: Engineered > Solid waste > Landfill > Unclassified ... | reverse complement strand
CGGGGGAACCTTCAATATCAAACTTCAGGGATATCTCCCTGGGGTCATGGCTCAAAGGCCAGCGTTCCTTAAGGCGGTCATAGCGGGTGAGCATGGCAAGAACAGGGTCAGTAAGGCTCTTTGCCGCAATGGTTCCAAATCCTGCCATGGGGAGCTGGCCCGTGCGGGTGAGGCGTTCGGCCTCTTCAACAACAGCGGTTTCAACCCCACAGGCTCCCCTGTCACCGGGATAAAGTTCTGGTGCGTCTCCCACCCTGAGACCTGCCTCAAGAAGTGCGTAACCAAGGCCAAAAGGTGCGAGAAAATCAAGGGCAAAGGGCTCGTGATCCATACTGTCAAGATCGATATCATCAAAACGGATTCCAAGGCAATGGGTGTAAAAGAATTTCACAGGGTTTTTCATGAATCCTGCCAGCACTCCCAGGGTCAGGGGTTGTTCTGGCAGGGGAATCGAAAGGGGCGGCTCAGGATCATGGACAGCCCTGTGCCCGAGGCAGTTCCGCCACTCGTGGGAGTAGGTAAATAACAAAGATCCTGGGTCAGAGCCAGACTCAGGATCAGGATCGGAAACAGGATCTGATCCATGGCCGGTGAAGTAGGATATTCCAAAGGGCTGGAGGGGATGAACCGTGGTGAGGTGGGCCGCAAGGCCAGGCTCAAGACTCCCAGACTCCAGATGCCAGCCTGCGTCAATATAATCCCTTAACTGGCCAACTAGAACCGAAGGCATACGTTCGGCATTGTCCCGGACATCTCGACCCACATGGCTGAGGTAGAGTCTTTCCCTGGCAGAAAGCAATGCCTCAAGAAAGAGGTACCGGTCGTCCTCCCTTCTCGAACGATCCCCGGGACGATACATCCCCTTTTCAGCCATCATATCAAAATCAAGGGGAGGAAAATTCCTGGGAAAATCCCCGTCATTCATTCCAAGGAGGCAGACCACTCTGAAGGGAATGGCCCGCATGGGCATGAGGGTTCCAAAGTTTACCATACCGGCAAGAAACCTCTGGGACATCCCCCCAAGGGCCATTTTTTCAAGGAAAAAGGTGCGCACTACACTGAGGGTCAACTCCTGGTCAAGCTCTGCCTCGGTGCAGTTTTCCTGCCACTCGTCAAGCACCTGATCCATGCGAAGGAGAATAAGGCGTTCACCAGGGTCCATGGGTTCAAAAAAATCCCGGACAATAGCTCTTAACTTTTGACTCCATTGTTCTGGACAGGCAGGGGTCTTAAGCTTCGTCCAAAGGGTTTCAAGGCGTTCCACAACCTCTGCGATCCTTCCTACAAGGTGGGCATCAAGCCCGCCTATTTCATCAAAGGGCTCGATACCGTTCCATGCCTCGTTTTTGCCAACTGCATAGCCAAGGAGCATTCGATCGAGGCCAAAGGCCCAGGAATTCTGGTCAAGATCCCGGGGAAACCCGAAAAGGGTGCGATGCTCTTTGTTCAACCCCAGACTGATTCCGGCTCCCCTTATCCACTGTAAAGTTCTTGGCAGATCCGCCTGGGTAAAACCAAACCTTTTCTGAAACGCCGATACCTCCAGAAGATCCATGAAATCCCTTGGGGCCATGGGAAGATCCGGGAGATGGAGAAGCTTTTCAATCGCCCTTAAAAGGGGCACACTCTTTTTTCCTGGATGATCTGCAACGGTAAACGGGATATACCTTGGATCATCCGATGAAAGGTTGCCGAAAACAGCCTCGATGTGGGGGGCATAGGCCCCGATGTCCGGCGTCATAACAACGATGTCCCTGGGAAGGAGGTTGTCAAGGGTCTCAAAGCTGTAGAGAATCTGATCCTGGAGAATCTCTACTTCACGCTGGCGGCTGTGGCCCACCTGGAAGGAGATAGAGCGATCGCTTGCAGCAACGGGAACCGTTGGTTCATCCTTTTGAACCAACGGATCAAGATCCAGGACTGCCTGCTGGATCTGTTGCAAAAGAGTACCCCGGGCGCCGGAGGGGATGACGTCCCGGAAAAGGTCTATTTCTGCAAAGTTGTTTCTATAAGTCTCGGGCGCATCGTATCCATAGATAAGGCCAATATAGTCCCTGCCCTGTTTGCCCCAGGCCGCAAGAAGGGGGTTTGCGTGGAAATGAATAAGGTCTGGATCAAGGGGAACTGGCACAGATTCCTTTTTGAAATGACGTGCATGTTCAATAGACAGGAGTTCCCGGTCTTCGATGATGTCGGCCCAGAAGTGACGGCAGGGGTTGTTTACAAAGAGAAGCACCTGGCAAAAGCCTGAAACGGCATCAAGGGTTTCAAGCACCTGTTTGGGCAGGGATGATATACCAAACACAATCACCCTTGGCGGCAGCATTGGCGGCCGAATCTCTGTGTGTTTCGATTTTCTTAAAAAGTTTTGATGGAGATCTGAACGGCCGATGTTTTGAAGTTCGTCAGACACACCGGCCCTTAACCTGCGCCATAACTCCGCCTGCCACAGGTGGTCTGCCCCGATGTCAACCAATTGCCCCCTTGAATTGATCACCCTGTCGCTGCCCTTTGCCCATTGTTCAAGCCAGTCGGCTCGATAGACCTGGTATTGATCAAAGAGATCCCCGAGACGGCAGGCGAGTTGATACTGTCTCTGCTGATCCCTGTCGTTTTCAAGGAACCTGTTTAAGGGTGAAAAGGTGTGGTCGGTTGAAAGGGTAGGTAAAATGGAAAAAAAACGCCACACCAGCCGTTCCCTGTCATAGGGAGACTCGGTTGGAATGGTCTCCCCTATAATGGACCGATAGGCCGTCCAGACCCAGCGCCCGGGCAGCAGAAATTCAAGGCCCGCACTGATGCCGCAGCCATCATCGTCTGCCAGGGCAAGTTTTAACCACTGGGCCATGCCGTTGCTCTGAACAATGAACTGTTCGGTTTCAAGTACGTCCAGGGGATAATTTTTTATCCAGTGAACGGCCAGGTCCCTCAGATCTTCCAGGTGATTTCCATGGATGATCGAGAGTCCGGGTGAAAGTTCGGCCCGACCGCTTTTAAGGGGGTTTCCCATCATCATAAAACAAGGTCCTAAAAAAATTTACAGCCGCATGAAATCAAGACTGACACCACTGAATCGGCAATCTACAAACAAACGATCTGTGTGTCAACCCTGGTAATTCTCCACACCACGTCACTGCTTTGAATGACACAACAATGCGTAAGCAAGGTTGTCGATCCTGGATGGTTTCTTTTTACATTATTGCTATATTTGAAAAATTATGTCATTTATATACTCAATTGCATGGAAAACTTCATAAAAAAAACAAGGTGATATATGTTGAATTTAAAATTGAATATTCAGCCCCAAACTAAAAAAAAGCTGATAAAAATTCTGACATACACTCAGGACGAAGAAATATTTGCTCAAAATTTTATTGAATATCAGATTAAGGAATTACAAAAAGGTATGATGAATCTCCGATTAGATATGAAAGATTTTGAAGAAAAATACAGCATGTCATCCGAAGAATTCTATCAGAAATTTGAGCAAGGTGTAATGGGAGACAATGAAGATTATATTGTATGGTCGGGAATCTATGAAATGTTTTATGAAAATGAGAAGAAACTCAGTGAATTGATATGAACGAAGAGATGGAACAAATTTTCCGGTATGATAATGCTCCTCATCATTCCGAGATCAAAACTTTTCCTCACCATAAACATGAAAAAGAAGAGGTTAAGGCGAGTAATGAACCTTCACTTTATGACGTACTAACAGAAATTGCTCTGATTCAACGAAAATGACATATCCCAGCAGGCTACCCCTGCGCTGAACTCGGACGCAAAAGGGTTCTGGTGGCTGCGCTCCCTTCACCCTTTTGCGTTCACAAGATCGATGGAGGCATCTCTCTTATCGTACCCCTCATGAAGTACACATCGAAAAATTTTCTTATCTCTGTAGGTTAGGTTAACGTTCGAGCATATCTAACGTAGGGGCGATCCCTTGCGGTCGCCCTCGTGGATGTACGAACAGACAAAATTCAACCTACACCATCTCTGAAGTGAAAAAATGAAGACCCATGCGTTTTTGAGTCAACTAAAAACTTGATCGGTTGGATTCCAAATATCTACTCACAGAAACTCAACCCATCCCGGAGAAATGCTCTTAGAGGAATTTTTAAAACCAATGGGTGTAACCCAACGGGATTTGGCTAATACTACCAAGGTTCCCTACCAAAGAATAAATGAAATCATATTCGCTCCTGACTTTCAGACCTTCACCATGTCCGGGGCATTACTCCCGGCATTTGGCTACTATGCCGTTTGCTGACTTCTGCCCTGTCGCCAGACAGGTTAACCTGAAAAGCGCAATGAAACATCTTTTGCAGTTGATGCCTATTGTTCGTATCTCATTACCGTCGGCAGCAGCCGGTTATGCCTGGACCTTGGTTTCCCGGTATGGTCCGAGCCGGGATTTATTGCAAAAAATGCTCAATGCCTGCAAAGCAGATCTCCCCGGATAAGAACGTGAACTTTCACTACACAACCGCAGCATTTACCCTGTCTCCTGAATCCTGGGCTTTGTCATGTTTAAATGATGGGCTTTCAATGAACTTTATTGGAAACCCTTGCTGCCCGTTACCCAAAAGGTGATAATCAGACGCTGTACGCCCATTATCAAGGAAAAATTGCCAGTCAACTCACGCATTATGTTTTAAAACGCAACCATATTCATCAAGGACGACTAATCTTAACTTGACATTGATATCAATAGTAATATCATATATTCATGAAAAGCATAGCTGAAAAACTAAAGCAGTTTAAAAACAATCCGAAAGATGTCAAATTTTCAGCATTATGCAAGGTTTGTGATTTTTACTTTGGAAATGCGCGACAATCAGGCTCAAGTCATAAAGTTTACAAAACTCCTTGGAGAGGGGATCCTCGAATCAATATCCAAAACTCTAAAGGAAAAGCTAAGGCCTACCAAGTCAAGCAAGTCCTAAAAGCCATTGAGCGTTTGGAGGTGGAAAATGGTAATAAAAAATGATCATTATACATACAGGGTAACTTGGTCAGTAGACGACGATGAATATGTAGGGCTTTGTGCAGAGTTCCCAAATTTAAGCTGGCTGGCTGAAGAGCCTGAATCTGCTTTAAAAGGCATCCGAAATTTAGTTGCCGATGTAGTAAAAGATATGGCAGAAAGCAAAGAAAAAATTCCTGAGCCTTTTGCCAGCAAAAACTATAGTGGAAAATTTATGGTCCGCGTTCCCCCTGATGTCCATCGCGCTCTTGCTATTAAAGCAGCAGAGGCTGGTGTAAGTTTGAACCGTCTTGCAAGTTCCAAATTAAGCTACTAACTCAAGAACATAATCGGGTAGCCGGGGGTTTTTCTCCCCCAGCCCCCACAACACCCTGCATGCGGGTCCGCACAGGGCGTTTAATCAAGAGTACCGAGCCGTAACCGGGTGAATTGCTTGAAAAATGGTTTTTCCATGATGCGTCTGTACATTACTCATCCATTCGGATTCACTGTATGTACAGAGCTAATGAATACCTTTTCCTTCTCTCCTGACTTTCAGTTACCTTTACTGTTCGTCGGCTCATAGCTTTGCACTTCAAGTTGCCGCTCCCTCTGGTCGCTCTCGCCTGTGGCTCGCCTTTCGCTTCGCTCAAGCCCTTCAGACGGGATCTCACGATTCCGCCCTTGTTTTCGGCTAATACTTGTGTTAACAAGATTCATCTATGGGGGACTTTCACCCCATAAGTTCACGCCCACGCCGGGCGTACACCAGTGGGTGAACCGGATAGCAAGGGCGGCATTTTTTTATCGGTTGAAAAAAATTTAAACGATGTGCGTGCTTTCAATGAACTTTATTGGAAACCCTTGCTGCCCGTTACCCAAACGGTTAGGGTGCGACACGAAGTCGCACTATATGGTGACTACTTCATCAAGTGGGATTGTGGAGCAGATTTTTCTGCCGACACGGTTGAAGCTCGATGGGAGAATATTTCAGAAAAAGTAGCATGATCATTGTTTCTCATGTTTTCTGTAGCGGATTATTCTGTGAATTGGAGAGTATCGGGGCAGAAAACTTACCGTCCTATAAGCAGAGCAACGTTTGTCGTTTTTTGCAACTGATTAATAATTCGGCTGAGGGTATGGCGACAGAAATCGAGCCAACCTGTGAGTTAGTTGAAATCTGTCGGCTTTGAGAAATAATTCGTAATACTACACGGTTACAGGCCAACCAAGCGCTACACCAGACCGCAGTTGTAAAGTTCCACAATAAATTGGCAAAAAACCGGCAAAAATTTTCACAATCAGTTGACCAGCTTGAGAATATGTCATTTTATTTTGACCCGCATTAGGTGCCTTTTTACCCCTATTGTTTGGAGGTGTAAACGAAATAAGTATGTAAACTAATTTGGGACAATATTGATTTCAGTCCCTAATGGCAATATTATGTAAGCTTATTTTATGGAAAAGTTTCTTAATGTGGTGAAATGGTTAATATGACTTGCCGTAAAAAGCATTCGGCCCCACACAAGAAAGGTATATGGATGGGCTCACTACCTTTGGCAGTCGGCGCAGAGAAGTTTAAGATCCTTTGACAAGGCGATTCGATACATGCTGTGGCCGCAAACGCTGCATACAAGGGGATCCATCCGTTTTGTCACTGGATTGTATGTCAGGGAGATGCTTTTTTTCTGTTTGCCGGAAACGGCGTTGAACAGGACCTTGATGCCGGTGGTGACAGCGACCAGGACAGCGGCGAGGTTGACCTTGACCCGGATGCCGTACTTGTTCAAAAGATCCTGCTGTTTGGAGCGAAGCTCATCTGGTATCAGGGCGATCTTCTCCATTCGTTCCTCTCTTAATCTGTCGGACATACCGGCCCGTTCAAGGCTCTCTTCCATCTCATGGGTAAGGGCGCCGTAGTACTCATCAAGGCTTGAGGCATCCCGCATGAACCGCCGGTTCATGCTCCTCTTAAAATCAACCAGATCCTCATCCACGGCCCCTTCCACATAGATGCCGGCAATCTTGAAAATACGTTCAATCTCTTCGTCGGTATACCCGTGGGAGTGATGTTTTTGATATTTTTTTTCCACGGCCAGGAGGTTCTCGACCATGGCCGGAACAATGGCGCCACTCTCCATATTTACGGCAAGATCCACCAACCCCTCTTTCTGCTCGTCGCTCTGGGCTATATATCGACAGGTGAGAATAAGATAGGTTGTTATGAACTCAGCACTGTTTGAAACCGATCCTGTTGTCTTGTAAAATTCAAACTGCTGGTTGATGAGTGCGTCAAATCCGGTTTTTTTGATATAGGGGAACCCCAGGGAAACCTTGGTCAGGGGTGGGGGGAAACCTGCCATACGGGAAATCTTCTCCAAAAGGGGTGCACCGAAATGAATGGGATAAAGGGGGCTGTAACCTGGGGACTCTCCCCTGCCCGCATTTTCGCCATGAAGCGGGCTATCGCCTGGGTTCGACCCTGGAGCCACGCTTATATACTCTTCTACCTCAAGTTTTTTCGAAAGATCCGCCGGCAGCACAAGATCGACCCTGTTCCCATTTTGCTCAGCAAGGGAACCGTGGGCTTCGAGAACTCTACAGACAAATGAGACCAACTCGCCGTCCTGACCCGGAAAAAGGGAACTATAATTCATAGCTGTCTCCAAAGAGCTTGTCGTCCAGCTCCCGTGTCTTTTCATAGCTGGTTCTTGCCCGTTTCATCTGGGTACCAAGGGCCTTGAACCCATTTTCCCGGTCTTCCACAGACCCTGAATCAATCCAGATATCATAAACCAGATCCTCAAACTCTTTCTCTCCCCTGATCCTGCCAAGAATCATGTCGATCTCGCCGACTACCATCTCAAACATGTTTATCTTTTTGTCCAGGATATCGAGAATATAGTCTTCAATGCTTCCTGCCGCACAGAAGTTGAATATATGCACCTCTTTTCCCTGGCCGATCCTGTGTATCCGGCCAATCCGCTGTTCGATCTTCATGGGATTCCAGGGAAGATCGTAGTTAACCATCTGACAGCAAAACTGAAGGTTTCTCCCCTCTCCTCCGATCTCGGTTGTGATCAGGACCTTTTTCTCATCTTTAAAGGCCTCGATTTCCGCATCCTTTCGCCGGTTGTCCATTGAGCCGTGGAATATGGCAAATGAGATGTTGTTCCACTCGAGAAATTCCCTGAGGTGCTCAAGCGTTCCCATGTATTTGACAAACACGATCATCTTTTCCCTTGACGCCTGGATGAGTTTTAAAAGCGCCTTGTTCTTTGGGGTGTCAAGGCTTGTTCTGCACAAATTTTTAACCGCAGTAAGCTCCTCTTCATGGGTTTCGCGGTACTCTTTTTTTTCAAGCATTCGCAGGATAGAGCCTTCCACTGCCTTGGGCGATGAGCCAGCCTGGGCCAGAAGATTTTTTGTGGCAAGCCGACCCCGCCCCTTTGCATCCCGGTTCAATGAGGTTAAAAGGGCCGCCAGTCTTGCATAAAAGGCTGTTTCGCTTTTGGTTGGTTCGATGCGTATGGTTTGCGCAAACCTCGGTGGAATGTTGATGCCGGCAAGCGCCCTTGTGTTCCGAATCATGACCTCCTGGAGGAGCTCCTTTAGCTGTGCCCTGTTTCTGGGATCAGTGGGATCTCCTTTTGTCATGAATTTTTCCCTGAATGAAGTTGCAGTCTCGAGCTGACCAGGTTTCAGCAGGGTAATCAGATTATAAAGCTCCATTAGATTGTTCTCGACCGGGGTGGCCGTGAGAAGAAGAACAAATCGTTTCTGGATTGCGTTGACAAGTTTCCAGTTCAGGGTGGTCCTGTTTTTAAGGTGGTGGGCCTCGTCAACGATGAGCATATCATACTGCCGGGCCGTGACAATATCGAAATTATTCTTTGATTTTGCCTGGTTGATTGAGGCAAGAATAAACGGAGCCTTCCAGAAATCATCGCCCTTTTTTTTGAAATCAGGATCATCCGTGGAAGGGATGTCAAGGCCGAATTTTGAGCTCATCTCCTCCTTCCACTGGCTCACCAGGGGGGTAGGAGTGAGGATCAGCCCGGTTTTAACCATTCCTCTTTTCATGTATTCGCTCAAAACAATCAGCGCCTCAATGGTCTTTCCAAGCCCCACCTCATCGGAAAGAAGCGCTCTTCCCCTGAATCGTTTGAGTACTTTTTTTGCGGTCTCCTCCTGGTACCAGTAAGAGCGGACCTGGGAGAGTGAAGCAAGGCAGACAAGGGTTTCAAAGGACTCTTTGAATCTGATGAAATGGCTCTCAATGGCAAGATCGTAAACAAAAGGGGTGGACAGGTTCGGCGTTGACAGGGTGTTAAAGAATGAATCCCTGTCAAAGTTGAAGGTCACCGGTATGGGTGGAAGTTTTTTCGGGGTATCACTTGGGAAGGAAACAACCCGGGATACATCGGTGTCTTTGGTATCTGCTTTAGCACGTGGTTGGGCGTTTGATTGAATATTCTGCCTGGCGTTGGGCTGCCTGGAATCGGGCTGACCCTTGGTTTTGTCGCCAGACCTGGTTTTTTCAGAACGTATTTTTTTATTTGCTGCCACTGCTTTTTCGTTCATCAGTTGATAGTGGCAATAATCCTTCATCCTCTGTATATCTTTTCTAATCTTGACCTTTTCCTTGATCTTGAGGGAGGTGAGCGCTCCAAGGAGTCTGTCGGCAAGGTCAAACCCTTCCTGGAATCGATGGAGATTTACCGTGAGGTAGAGCTGGTGAACCCTTTTGTAATCGTCAAACTGCCCGATCTTTTCCAGCCGGTTAACCGCTTCCAGCTCAAGGGCCTCATCCCCTGATCTCGAGCCAATTTCCCCCATTGCATTAATCACCCCGGAATCATTTGGTAGAAACCTGGCCGCTTTTTTGATAAACCCGGCAGCCTTATCCAAATCACCGTCTTCCAAGGCATAGTGGGCAAACTCTAAAAACATCTCTCCTTTTCCCCGAACAGCCTCCTTCTGGCGCTGGGTGGTGGCCTGTTTCTGTTTTGCCTTTCTCTTCTGCTGTTTTTTTTCTTTGGAAAATTTTGCCAAGATTGAATCCTTCTACTCAATAATCATGGGACCTGTCATGGTTCCTTCTTGTTGTTAATGGTATTCACCAACCTCTATCAAATTTTATACATTCTTTCAATCAGCAATTCTCACCCATCAATTCTAAAAGGTGGACACTATCCTAGGACCGCCAAAACAACCTCCGACGTTTTCCGTTCCGGTCAGGGTAACCAAAGGGGGCGGAATGTTAGAATTGCTGATTCCCACGAATTATCATTGAAATTTTAACAAAAGATTGATAAGTTTTCAGGTCATTTTTATTAATTACTTTAATTGTTATCTGGGGATAAATCATGTCAAAATCCATTGGGATTGATTTGGGAACGACCAATTCAGCGGCAGCCATTAAACGGGTGCATGTTGAGATGATCAAAAACAGTGAAGGAGATGTGATCACACCTTCCTGCGTCACCGTAAAAACAAAGAAAATGCTGGGTTTGATTAAACGGGATGAATTTGTCGTTGGAAAGCATGCCCTGGAGTGGATCAAGCAGAATCCGGCCAATACGGTGACTGCCGTCAAACGGTTGATGGGAAGAAGCTTTTCCAATCCTGAAGTCCAAAAAATTATATCAGACCCCCGGCAGTTCAAGAACATCACCTGTCAGTCCAAGGGAACCGAAAACAGCCTTGTCATTGTTTTAAACGAACGAGAGTACACGCCTGAAGCGATTTCAGCCAAAATCCTTGAAAAAATACACGGGGATGCCCAGGTCTTTTTAAAGGACAGTGTTGAATATGCCGTAATAACCGTGCCTGCCTATTTTAACGACAAACAAAAGCATGCAACCCGCACCGCTGCCGCCCTTGCCGGCATGAAGGTTCAGCGCCTGCTGCCGGAACCTACGGCTGCGGCCATCTCCTTTGGGGTAGATGAGGTTAAAGGTGATGAGGCCAAAACCATCATGGTGTTTGATTTTGGCGGTGGCACCTTTGATCTTTCCGTTCTTACCATCAGCGGGGGCCAGTTCATCGAGCAGGGCAAGGGCGGAAACATGTGGCTTGGCGGAGAGGACCTTGACCGCAAGATCGAAGATTTTGTCCTGGAACAAACCGCCAAAGAGTGTGATATCCAAGATATGGAAGGGTTGATCAATGCCCAGGAACCGGGCATGAAAAATCGTTTTTTCGGAGAGCTCAAGGCAGCTGTTGAGCAGGCAAAAATCATCTTGAGTGACAGGGATGAGGCATATATCGAGCTTCTAGGACTTTTAAAGGATCAAGATGGGGATCTTGTGGATGTTGACGTCACCCTCACAAGGGATGAATTTGAAAAAATGATCCAACCCATGGTTCAAAACGTCATAGAACTTACGGACAAGCTTCTTGGGGATATCCATTTTACCCCGGATCTTATCGACAATGTTCTGCTTGTGGGGGGAAGCTCAAAGATTCCATGCATTATCAGGGCTGTAAAGAAAAAGTTTGGCAAAGACAAGGTGCTGCTCCATGAACGACCCATGCTGGCCATTGCCGAAGGGGCGGCCATTTTAAGCCACAGACTTTCCGATTCCTATGAGTGCATAAATTGCGGTGGCACGGTTGCCCAGTCAGATACCATCTGCAATCAATGCGGTTTTGATCTGGAGGGGCAGACAATAGACCAGGGAGTGTTTGATATCGTTCATTCGGCTGCCCACGATTATTATGTTGTGCTTGAAAATGGGGAGAGGTATCTTTTTATCGAAAAGAACACTCCACTTCCCTGTGAACAGACAGAGGTCTTTAAACTTGTAGATTCTGATCAGCAATTGGTTCACATGAAATTTTTCAACATTGTCAATGATGAAGAGGAATCCATTGGTGATTTCTGGCTGGGGATCGATGATGAATTCATGAATGACTACTATGAAAAACATTCCGATGATAATGATCCCCATACTCTTTCCATTGATGTTACCCTGAAGATTGATGAAAACAACCTGGTTGAGGTTGCTGTATCTCTCAAGGAGTTACCCGGAGTGGAGTTGAGTAAAACCCTTTCCAGGGGAAAGGCAGATGAAAAACTGTTCATGGCTTTGGAAGAGATGATCGATGAGGCCAATGCAAAAGAATACTCGATCTACACCATCGAAGATTTGACCGAACGAATTGTTTCGGTCATAAAAGATACTCACAAGGTTATCGACAAAACCACCGATACGGTTATAGAGCCTGTGTACAACCTTGTTAAAATGAAAATGGACAAGGCCAGGCAACTGGCGGAAGAGGAGATAAACTGTTACGCTTTTCTCTACTATGCTGAAAGTGTGTTGAGAGATTTTCCCAAGGCCTTGTCGTCAAAAGAACAGTCAACTCTACGTAAAAAGATTGAGCATCTCAGGGAGATGAACGAGAGGGGAACCTATGAAGAGAATGTCAGGGCATTTAAAGACCTGGCCAATTTTTTCAACGAGTTTCCCCTGCTGTCGATTCTCATGCGTATTTCCAAAGCAGCAGCGTTGTGTGATGAAAAAGAACCTGCCATGGCTTCCCGGTTCCATAGTGCAATTGCCAACCTTTTATTTGCAGCAGACAAAGAAAATGAGAGGGGGGTAACTGCTGCCCTTGAGGGAATCATGCCCGAGGTGGCAAGGATTTTGGGTCAGTACGATAATGAAACCGGAACCATTCAAAAGGGAATCACCAGGTAGAAATGGTCACCGAGATCACCTGTCCCATATGCCGGTTTGAAAATATTTCTCCTAACAGGGATTCCTGTCCCCAGTGTGATTCAGACCTGAGTTGTTTCAGGCTTTTGGATGCTCTTTCAGACGGGTCGAATGCCTCATCAAATCCAGATTCCAACCCCACGCAGACAGACAGGAGAAAGGGATTTTTCCCTGTTGTGGGAATCATTTTTGTATCTGTCATGATTTCTCTCCTTGTTTATGGAGTTTATCATTTGAAATCCGCTGCAGGCCGGGTCGCTGGAATTGAAAGGCAGGTTAAAGATCTCGTTGGGATGACAAAGGAGATTGCAGAGGTGCTCACAAAGGACCAGGGGATAGTCCAAGTTAAGATTCCTGCCAGGGTAAAGCCCCATGAAATCATCCCGGCTAAGCTTCCTGAAACGAGTTCTGCCAGGCCGGTTAATGGCGGCTTGGCCGTACCACAGGGCATCATCCTGGCTAAGGTACCTGAAAGGTTGGAAAAAAAAGTTCCCGACATCCAGGCGAAAGTGGAAGCAGCAGAACTGCCCGCCTCCCAGGATAGAAAGAAAAAGGATAGCGACGAAAAAGAGTGTTTTGGCATTTACCGGGCAGATGATGATGATACGCTGTGGAGCATTGCCAGGGATCTTTATGGTGCAGGGTTTTACTACCCTGTGCTGATGACCCATAATCCAGATCTCAAGGTGTATGGCATCAGCGGTAAGAGCCGGGTCCGCTATCTTTGTGATAAGACCCTTGTACCCAAGATATACAGGCGCATCACAGGCAAGGAACAAAATCGGTTTTATTGGAAATACAGGGTTCGATTGGGCGACACCCGACAATCGATTGTAGATCGATATTGTGTAAACCAAAAGGATTGTATTGCCGAGGAATACCCCCTTGAACCCGGCATGACAATCAGGGTTTTTCTGGAGTAGAAAAAATGGCTAGAAAAAATAAAAAAATTAAGATCATCCTGAACCGGGCTGAAAAATTGTTCAATGCCGGAAATTTTTTGATGGCAGAAAAAGAGTTTGAAAAGATCCAGAAAAGGCTTAACAGTGATGACATTACAGAAAAACTTGAGGTCTGTCGCAGGCAAACAAGGGAAATAAAGGGTAAGGAACTTGTAAAACAACCCCACAAGGCTGCAAGTAACAATAATCTCAAGGCATGGGAGGCCGCCCATGACGATACCTTGCTGTTGAAATGTGCCCTGAACCTTGTAAAATGTGAAAAATATGGTGAGGCCCTAGTACATTTTCAAAAAATGACTCTGAAGGATGACAATGCCTTTTATCAGTATGGGTTTTCCCTTGCAAAGACGGGGCATCCCTATGCGGCGCTGAAACAATGGGAAAGGATAGATTGCCTGGATAAAGATTTTACCCAGCAGGTTTGCCACCTTGTTTTTCTTGCCTGTGCCGATTTGTATCAACACCTTGGTAAATTTGGTGAACAAGAAACCCTCCATATTCATGACTGCTGCACCACGGCAAAGGATCTTCTTGAATATGCCCGGCGTTTTGACCTTGAACCCCTTGCCATTCTTCTTGAAAATCTCAGCTCTTATTTTAACCTGGTTTTAGTTGAGGTTTTGTGGAAAAAGCAGGACTTTTCGGCCGTTGCCGCCATTCTTCCCGATCTCAACATAATGGATGATCCTGCCATACTTGCCCTGTATGCTAAGACCTATTTTCATCTTGCTCCAGGGAAGGAACGTTTTCTCGAACCTATGATGACCTATTGGTTGACTGTTGTCTATTCCAGAGAAATCTCCGCATCTTTTTCAGATAGTGAAGAGCAGAGAGCAAAGGTTCAAAACCAGCTGATTCATATTGCAGAAAATGAGATCAACAGGCATCATACCTCTGAAAGCGGACACTCTGCGGCAACCATTCTTGCCGTTGAAAGAAAATTGCTTCAGGACCTGTTCGCCATTTCACAGAAACAGGATCATGATTCAATGCCGGGGTCAATGTTGGTCTGCACACCCCAATATGCGGTTCTTTCAGGTGTTCTGGATAAAATACTTGATATGATCAAAGGCAACAGGGCCTATTTCAAGGATACTGAGCACTATCTGGAAACAGGGGGATACTATTCCAGGGCCTGGCAAAGCCTGTATGCACTGAAAATCAATGATTTTAAAAAAGCCCTGACCCTTGCTCAAGAGCTGGACCCAACGCTTCCCGTGGATGAGTTTACCGACTATGTCCTCGGACTTGTCCATTTTAAATGTGGTCTGGCAGCGGTGGAGAACAGACATAAAGATAAAAAGAAAGATGTTTTAAATTATTTTGCCTTGACCCCCCGGCTTTTTGCGTCTGTGCCCTCCATTGAACAACGGTTTGTGGAAAGGGTGCTTCAATCCTCGGGAGATTGGGATATTGATTATGAAAAAATTCTCTACTTCCTCCACACACAACAAGGGTCTGATGCCATTGCAGATGCCCTATGTATAGTAAAGGTCAGAAATGCCCTGAAAAGGTATAACAGTGATCAAATCCACATCCGACAGTTAAAGAATCTTATTGAAAAGGCGACAAATTTTTCTCCGGAAAATGAATTTGCCATCCATACCCTTGAAGAGGTCTCCGTTGATTTTGAGATCGAAGAAATTGCCGGTGCTATTGGAAAAAACAAACTCGGAAAATCAGCCAGACTTGCCAGGGGATCAAAACATCCGAAAGTACGTGATCGCTTTTTTGAGTTTATGGAGGACCTTTGTCAGCAAGTGCAAAATAGCGGTGTCGATGTTTTCACTCATAAGGTGTATCTCTATGACTTTATGAATGCAGCCATGACTGTTGATCCTGATCATACTGTGGTTTCCTCAATCAAAGAAAAAATCGAACGACTTTAGGAGATAGTAAAATGAACCCCTTTAAGGTCCTTAAACTTGACCGATACGCCTCTAAAAGGGAGATTATTCAGGCTGCGGCTTTTGCCTTGAGAGACAAAAAGTATTCTGCCCGGGAAATTTCCCAGGCTCAGAAAATGCTCCTTGACCCTGTTTCAAACAGCTGTCAGGTGTTTCTCCATTTGATTGATCTTGATGAAACAAAAAACAGGCTTATGGAAAAAACAACTCAAGCATGGGAAGGGTTAGCGTCTAGAGAAACTTTCGTTTCCGACGATCCATTGACCTGTTTGACTATTTTTGAAAGCGACCATGGCAACTGAAAAAGAGCAGCTAAAGGAAAAGCTTGTTGAATTTCAGCAGACCATTGCCGGGCTCAAGCTGACCCTTGCCGACCAGGAATCCATGTTTTTGAACAGGCAAAAAGAGTTGCTGCTCGGTTTGCTTGACCTCATGGACGCCTTTGAAAGCATAGAAAAAAATCTTGAGGCTAAAAAAGATTCCCTTGATAAGACCGCAAAAATGGTTGGCAGAAATGTTCTGTCCATTCATAAAAAACTGGATCGTCATCTGGGCTCAGCCGGTATTGTCAAAATGGAGATTCCAGGAAACAGAGCCACCATGGAGCTATGTAAAGTCCTGGATACCCGGAAAGATCCGGAATTTGCCAGCGAGACCATCTGTGAAGTCGTAAAAAACGGCTATATCAATAAAGAGGACGGCACAGTGCTGCGAAAGGCTGAAGTGATCACTGTTTCTAAATAAGGAATGCAGATTAAATAAGATGAGCAGAAATAGCGCAGAACTTTGACTCATCTACAAGGCGCATTAAAGGTCCAATAGCAGGCCTATTGGGCCTTTGATGCAACACAGTAGATGGGTCAAAGGGCAAGCAACTTCGTTCATGTTATTTAATCTGCGTTCCTAAAGGAGGGGTCATGAAATTAGGCATAATGAACAACCCGTCGAAATCCATCCTTGACGAGGCCATATACTGCGGTAAGGCCGGGTTTGATTTTTTGGATCTGACCATTGAAGGGCCCCGTGCCTCAACGGTGGACATTGTGGGTTTGCAAAGAATTATTGACGCCCACGGCCTCTGCATTGTCGGCCACACAGATCCCTGTTTGCCCTACGCCTATCCTGTCCAGGCGGTCCGGGATGCCTGTTTTAAAGAGTTAGAGCGATGTGCCAGGATTTTTACGGCCCTCGGGGCAAAGGTCATGAACATCCATCCCTGCTATTTTTGTCCGCCTGCCATGGGAAAGGATCTTGTTGACCTTAACATTGAGGCGTTGAAACCCCTGGTTATCATGGCCGAATCCCACGGACTACAACTGGTTATGGAAAACTACAAAGCTCCCTTTGACAGGGTTTCCACCTTTACAACCCTGCTTAATGCAGTACCGGGGTTGGGACTGCATCTTGATTTTGGCCACGCAAATTTTGGCCGGGACAATTATGAGGTATTTTGCAGCAAGCTTGGAGACCATATCCTTCATGTGCATTTCTCAGACAACCGGGGCAGATCAGACGATCACATGCCCCTTGGGGTCGGGAGTATTGATTGGAAAAAAGCTGTATCTGCACTGAAGGCGATCGGTTATGACTCAACAATCACCCTGGAGGTGTTTTGCAATGATCCCGGAATGCAGACCGATTGTTTTAGTTTAAATCGAAAGCTGGTAAACGATCTCTGGAGTCATCCCTGGGAATAGCCTGTCATGGGGGCGGAATGACACTAATGCCGAATTTCAAATTCTGTGTAGCCTTCCGGGTCTTTCTCAATGGTTTCAACCCGATCAACCCGGGCCGCAGCAGGGCCCTTGCCACACCACTCCACCCATTTTTTCACAGCAGATATCTCCCCTTCTGCTTCAGCATACACAGTACCATCGGATTGATTCTTTACAAAACCAACCAGACCCAGTTCCAGGGCTTTTTCCCTGGTATAGTGGCGGAAGAACACCCCCTGGACCCGACCGTGAATGGTCAAACAAAAGCAGGTTTTCATTTTTGATCGCCCTCCGTTAAGATTTTGATGTCAACACTTCATAGAACAGGCGGTAGTCTAAAATTGTCGCAATGGCCTGTATGGTTTGAGCTGTATTCTCAAGAAAAACATCCTTGCATTGAATTTTCTCCCCAGCTTTGGTACAAGTTTAGTCACAAAATCCATTCAATTGCAAAGCTGATTAAATTAAACAGCTTCTTTCAACCCATAAATAGTTTTGGTGGTAACTCTTATAAATTTACCTTGATAGCGAGTAAAAAAAATGAAAGAAAGACATTTCGAACCAGTCTGGTTCATTCCTGGAAAAAACAGGGGAAAATATCCTTACTGCCATTCCCTTTATATCGAGGATGCCGGCATATTGATTGATCCATCATCCGACAGGGAGCGTCTTATTCAACTTAAAAAGGAGGTTCCCATAAAAGAGATATGGCTCAGCCACTGGCATGAGGATCACCGCATGTACCTGGATCTTTTTGATGATATTCCCCTGTGCATAATGGAGCAGGATGCACCTCCCCTGTCAGATCTTGAACTGTTTATGGATGCCTATGGCGTTGATGAAGAGTACAGGAAGCACTGGCGGCCCCTGTTTCATGGTGAATTCAAATTTAAACTGCGAGAGCCGGATCGTTTTTTACAGGAGGGGGATTGGGTTGATCTGGGATCAACACGGGTAAAAATTATCCCTGCGCCGGGACATACACCGGGGCACCTGGCCCTGCTGTTTGAGGAACCTGACCTTCTCTTTATGGCAGACTACGATCTTTCAAGCTTTGGGCCCTGGTATGGTGATGTGGATTCAAGCATAGAGCAAACCATCGATTCGGTGAACAGGCTGCGCAATCTTTCGGCAGGCACATGGATAACCTCCCATGAACAGGGTGTTTTTGAAACTGAACCCGACAAATTATGGGATCGCTACCTGAACGTCATCCATGTTCGAGAAAACAAAATCCTGAACCTTCTTAAAACCCCCAAAAGTTTTTCAGAACTTGTAGATGCCTCTGTTTTGTATGGAAAACCCCGGAAACCAGATTATTATTTTAAATTTGCAGAAAAGGCAAACATGAAAAAACATCTCGAAAAATTAATGAAGGAAAAACGTATTTTTAAGTCGGATGAACGCTATTCCATCCAGAGTTAAACCTAAGGACCGCAATTAAAGAACTTATCATTTCTCACCAGGAGAGTTCCATGGGATTGTTCAGCTTTTTTTCGGGAAAAACACCCGAAGCCATTGAAAAAAAAGGAGACCAGCTGTTTGGTCGCAGGGCCTTTGGCCCGGGAAAATTAGAGTATGAAAAGGCCTTTGCCAAAAGCAGGGTAAGCCCCAGCAAAGACCCTGATTTCCCAGCTCGTATAGAAAAAAAGATTGCTGACTCAAAGCACTGCCTTGCCCTTGAACACGTGGAACGGGCAGAGTTGCTCCTGGATGCCGATTGCCAGGCTGATGCGGCCGAACGCCTTGACCTTGCAGCAATCCTTACCACGGACAGGGCGCTTCTTGACAGAATAGAGATGCTGAAAAGTCAAAAACAGACTTCAAATCCGAACCTGCCAAGAAACAACTACGCTGGAGGGGAAAACCTCCATGAAACCGGCAGACAAGCTCTGGATGAACCTTCAGCATCAGAACAAGGCGTTCAATATGATGGGGCTACTTTGGACCAGTTGGATTTAAACGGGCCAGAGTGGGATGAGTCTGATTTGGACAGATCTGGGTCGGATGACTTGGATATGGATGAAATCGAGGTGTTCACGGCCCTTGTTAATGCCCTGCCCCCTGAAGAGCAGGAGGCCTACCCCCTCTATGGGTCAAGCTTTGTCAGGGGTTTTCTGGCCATGAACCAGGGGGATTTCCATGGGGCGTCAACCGCATTCGAAAGAGCCCTTAAGGAGAATGACAACCTCACAAGCTATATTCACCTTGAGCTTGCCACCTGCCTTGTCAACCTAAACGATGGAGCTGGTGCAAAGGATCTTGCCATTAAGTTTCTCGACACCTTTCCCACCTCCTTCCGGGGCTGGCAGATCCTAGGCGAGGCCCTGTGGAGTCTTGAACTGTTTGACGAGGCCCTGGATCGTTTCGCCGCCTCTCCTCCCTCCCTGGCCAGGAAGACTCCCATGGAGATCCTGAGGGGAGAAACCCTTGTCCTGTCTGGACGTGTTGACGAAGCCCGGGCCCTGTACCAGGGGCTTGTAAATGCAGGCAACCGGGATGAGGCTGTTTTAAGACACCTTGCCATGGCCTGTGAACGCCTTGGGGAGAATAACACTGCAAACGAAATCTACCTTGAACTCATCAATCATTGTTCAAGTTGCGGGGCAAGACCGGATGACACCCTGAGGCTCAGGTTTGCCGAAACCGCAATGGCCCTTGGACAGATTTCACACAAGCTCCTTGACATCTACCTTGACCTTGCCGTGAAAGATCCCGGAAACAAGGCCGTTTATTTTAAGCGGGTGAGTGAAATATATTCATCGCTTGGGGATGAAAATCAGGCCAGACGCTTTAACGAATTTTCCCTGGAAAGGGCAGCAGACTAATGAGCAAACGGTGAATCCTGCCATCGTAAAGAGGTGAATACCCTTTTCTTTTGGGCGATTGGGTCCATGAACCTTACTTCTCTGGACAGAAGCATCAGGGGGTGTTCCCAGTCGTCCGGTTGTTTGGGCAGAAGATCGGGATAGTATCGATCATTTTCCAGGGGGCAGCCAAGGGAGGCGAGGTGAATACGAAGCTGGTGCTTCTTCCCCGTCAGGGGAAAGAGCCTGAAAAAGGCCCTGTTGTTCTCGGTTTTGACAAGCTTGAGTCGGGTTTCGGCATTGGGTTTACCCGGCACTACAGTATTCCTGAACCAGGGCTCGCCCCTTTCGATACGATTTATAATCCTAGACGGCAAAGGGGTCGAACTCCCCGGCCAATGGGTAACTGCCTCGTACACCTTTGTCACCTTTTTTTCCATGAACAGCCGCTGAAAGGCTCCCCTGGTCGTTGGATCGACCGAGAAGAGTACCACACCGGCCGTTTCCCTGTCGATGCGGTGGATGGGAACAAGGTCGGGGTTGGAAAATTTCGTTTTAAGGCGGTTCAAGAGGGTCTCGTTCACATGGGGCCCCGATGGAACCACCGGCAGAAAGTGAGGTTTACACGCTGCGATCAGGTGGTCGTTCTGAAAAATGATTTTTTCCTCAAAGGGAAGTATGGGCTCCGCATCAACCTCCCGATAATAGAGTACCTTTGTTCCGGCTTCAAGGGCGGAGGCAAGGGTAAAAGGGGTTCTATCCTCCCGGAGGACCAGGTTTCGATCAATTCTCCTTGTCCACTCCTGTCTCCCTATCCAGGGAAACCTGGCGTCAAGGAAGTCCAGGAGAACGACTGAGCCCTCTGGGATTTGCCAGGGCACCCTTACCGTGGAGGGGGATACGGAAACAACCATCAGAGCGACCGATCAGGCAACGATGTTGGGCCAGCTGGGGGTTTCATCATCCTCCCACAGGTAGCTCCACTGAACTCCGTCAAGCAGGCCGTCGGTGAACATGAAGTTGCACTCAAGCGCGCCCACATTGATGACCATCATGGCGGAATCAAACTCGTCCTCCTCTTCCAGGTAAAAGTAGGCTTTTCTCTTCAGGTACTGCTTGATCTCATCCAGGCTTTTCCCAATGATTTTTTCGTTGTCCAGGGTGGCATCTGGGTGGGAGAGAATTATGGTTCCGAGTTTGAAATCCTCTGAACCCTCAAAACTCAGGGCAATGTCGCCTTCGCCATAATACCAGGTTATGTACTCCTCCTCTTCAAACTCTTCCCTCAGCTCTTCGGCTGGCTCGCCAAAATAATCCCTGCACTCATCCATGGTGGCGCCAAAACGAATTGAGCCAAGCCCTATTCCGGGTTTTATCGTACAAATATCCTGCATTTTATCTCCTCATTTTCTTAAAAAATGGCTCAAGCAAACAGCAAGACCACGGGGAAAATCCCATGGTCATCTTTGGGAACTATTACCACGTTTCCTGGTCAATGCCAATAAGTTTAACCTTAAGAAAACAGGGCCGTGTCATCGGCCGGGTCTTGTCCCCCGGGTGGCAGGTGCGTTTTGGGGGTCATCCGGCCAGAAATGCTTGGGGTAACGACCCTTGAGCTCTCGTTTAACCTCGTTGTAGGTGGTTTTCCAGAAGCTCTCAAGATCCTGGGTGACCTGTACGGGCCTTTGGGCTGGAGAGAGAAAATGGACGGTCACCGGCACCCGCCCCATTGCAACCCTCGGGGTTCTTGTGCAGGAAAACATCTCCTGGATACGCACCTTGAGAACCGGTGAATCATACACCCGACCGTCTGCTGATCCATATTCAAGGGCAATGTTTGACCCGCTCGGCACAGGTATATGGGTGGGGGCATGCTGCTCAATAAGCTTCAGTCCTTTATGGGTCAACAGGGAAACAAGAAGGGGCTTAAGGTCCATCCTTTTGAGACGGGTCATTGAAAGGACCGATCCCATGAATGGCAAAAGCCAGTTTTCAAGGGTCTCCTCCAGGGATCTGTCCGACAGATCCGGCAGCCTTCCTTCACCCCGCTGACCATTTGATTGGTTATCCGACTGCCCATACTGCTGATCACCCAGGATCTTGCCAAGAAACACGGCCCTTGCCTGGAGACGCCTCAGAAAAGGGGTCCAGGCAAGTATCCCCACCCCCTGGTTACGGACTCCCTGGAGCAGGGCCGATCTGATCAATTCCTCATCCGGTTTATCCAGGGGTTTAGTTGACAGAACAAGCTCCAGGTAGCAGCGGTTGGTGACGGCCTTTACGCTTTTGGATGCATGATCCCAGTAGACCCGGTCATGGGTTTGTATAAGATGGCCAAAGTTCTGCTCAACAATCTCCTGGGCCAGGGGTGCTGCCAGGAAAATTCTGGCGTTGACATTTTTTCCATCCACATGGGCCGCAACTATCATTTTCTCCCAGGCAAGGGCGTCGCCCACGGGAATAAAGCCCCCCTGGCCCGATGCCAGGAGAAATCGACCGTCCCCGGTGTTCCGGTTCATGGCAACTCTTTCGGGATAGGCCAGGGCCAGAACTATCCCTGCCATTGCGGGATCGATATGCCCATCCCCCATGGCGAGTTTCTGCCCCAGTCTTCGGGCAATTTTTTTTATCCTTGTGAGGATACCGCCCTTGATCTTCCTGGAACCTGTGGATGCAGAACCAGACAGAAGAAGTTCCAGACGCAGTCTAAGGTCTGCATCCCCCGGGCTGTTTTTTGTTATAATAAAATCGGGTTCCTGGACAATGGCCGCCACAAGGCAGGCAAGGGTTCCCAATCCCATGGCCTTTGCCCGGACCAGCATGTGGCCAAGCCTTGGGTGCACCCCGAGGTCGGCAATCCTTTGTCCATGGGCCGTGATCCGGTTTCCCCCATCCAGGACTTTTAACTGCTTTAATAACGTTCGGGCCTGGTCCATTGCGGCCCTTGGGGGAGGATCAAGCCAGGCGAGTTCATCCGGATCACGAACCCCCCAGAGCGCAAGTTCCAGGGCAAGCCCTGCAAGGTCTGCGTTGAAAATTTCAGGTCTGACATTGTCTGCTCTATCCCCCTGGCTTGGCCTTGACCAGAGCCGGTAACAGACACCGGGTCCTGTCCTGCCCGCCCTGCCCCGCCGCTGATCAACCGATGCCCTGGATGCCTCAAAAGTCTCAAGGGCCGACATGCCGGTCCTTGGAGAAAACCTGGGTTCACGCACAAGGCCCGAATCAACCACCACATGAACCCCTTCAATGGTCAGGGAAGATTCGGCAATGGATGTTGCAAGGACCACCTTTCTCTGTCCCGCAATCGAGGCTGAAATGGCCCTGTCCTGATCCTCCTGGGAGAGGTTCCCGTAAAGGGGTAAAACCCTTACACCCGCTGGAAGCGTGCCTTTGTTTAAAAGGGCTGCGGTGCGGCCGATTTCCCCCATACCGGGAAGAAAGGCAAGGATATCTCCCTGATCCCTGGAAAGTGAGGCAAGTATAGTCCGGGACATCTCCTTTTCAAGGGATTCGTCGGGTCGTGTGCGTCGGCCGGGGTCAAGGTACCGGGTCTCAACTGGAAAAATTTTCCCCTCGGACTCAACGGCTGCGGCTTTACCCATGAGCGCACACAGGGGAGCCACCTCCAGGGTGGCGGACATGACAATCACCTTGAGATCCTCACAAAGGGCATCCATGGCATCAAGGCACAGGGCAAGCCCGAGATCTGAATTCAAGTTGCGCTCATGGAACTCGTCAAAAATTACAAGGGCTATGTCCGAAAGTCCGGGATCATTCTGTATCCTGCGGGTCAATATCCCCTCGGTGATCACCTCAATGCGGGTCCCAGGCGACACCTTCCGATCCATGCTGATGTGATAGCCGACCGTCCTGCCCAGGGGTTCATGGAGCATACCTGCCATGCGGCCGGCCGCAGCCCTTGCGGCAATGCGCCTTGGCTCAAGCAAAAGGATCTTCCCTGGGCCAAGCCAGGGCTCACCAACGAGGGCCAGGGGAACCCGGGTGGTCTTGCCGGCACCCGGAGGAGCCTTTATGACAACCCGGTTATTAACCCTAAGGGCCTCTTTAATTTCCGGTATCACCCGGTCAATGGGTAGAGCATTTTCCATGGAATCGTCCAATATGGCAGTCTTGTTTTAACAGGCCGATGCGTAGGGGCTCCCCTTGCGGGTGCCCTTTTTGGCGGTCAGTTCAGAACGAGTTATAGGAAACTCCCACCGAAGCGTTGTTATTGGAGGAGTTTCCATGTTCGTTGTGGCTGGATGCCTCCCTCGCTCCGGCCGTGCCGGTTATATAAAACAGTTGCTTCCAACAATTCTGTTTCTATTGTGGTGTGTGTTTTGCGTAAGGCAATCCCAAAGGATAAAGGTTAGATATTAACATTAATGCTGCCCGTACCCCAATGAAATTTAACCCTGTCTTGAAAAAACAAATCCAGGTGTTATTCTTATTAAACGTTTGATCAGCAAGTTTTATGAGAAGATGTTCCATGGAAATAACGAAGTTATTTCAAAACATTTAAACACAAAGGAGATATACCATGGCCAAGACACAGTTAGCAGGAAAGAGCGTATCCCTTACGGGCGTTTTTCCAGAAAGGGATCTCCATGCAAAAAACTTTACAGCCGTTCTCCCGGATCTCTCAGAAATTACCCTTGACTCTTTAAAGGGGAAAAAGGTGGTACTGAACATTTTTCCAAGCATTGACACGGATGTCTGTGCAACAAGCGTCCGAACCTTTAACAAAAAAGCCACAGAGGTTGCCAACACTAAAGTTATCGGTCTGTCGTTTGACCTTCCCTTTGCCCTTAAGCGGTTTTGCGGTGCTGAAGGTATTGAAAATGTCGTGACAGCATCTCTTTTTCGGAACCCCGAGTTTGCAACCGATTACGGGGTGCTCATCGCAGACGGTCCATTGAAAGGGCTTACTGCAAGGGCCGTTATAGTCCTTGATGAAACGGGCAGGATCATCCATACTCAGCTTGTGGACGACATCAAAAACGAACCAGATTACGATGCTGCCCTTGCCGCTTTAAAATCATAGCAGATAAGAAGATAGAGGTTATTAAATGAAATTCACCATCGATCATTTCAACATAAATGTTTTCGACCTCGACAGGAGCCTTGCCTTTTACGACAAGGCCCTTGGTCTGAAAGAAGAAAGACGCAAACAAGCCGAGGATGGCTCCTATATCATTGTCTTTCTGGGGGATGGAACAACGGCGAACAAGCTTGAACTCACCTGGTTGAAAGACCGGGAAACACCCTACAACCTGGGGGACGAGGAGTTTCACGTAGCCTTTAAAACCCCTGACTTCGATAAGGCCCATGCCCTTCACAAGGAGATGGGCTGTATCTGCCTTGAAAATAAAGAGATGGGCATCTACTTCATCAATGACCCCGATGGATACTGGCTTGAGGTAGTTCCGGTGCGTTAGCTATTAGCTATTAGCTGTTAGCCCTTAAGCTAATAGCTAATAGTTTTTTAGCTACTACTTACTGACTACTGTCCACTGACTACCCGGTATTTCTTTACAAAATCATGGGGCTGATAACTCATCTTAGCCTTTCTAAGCCCCTCATTTCCCAGGTCCTGCTCCCGGTTCACCGTTGTATAATGTTCGGTCAGGATTGAGGCAAATGCCTGATTTACAAATTGCCAGAGCCCCTTGTAACCGGGGACGGCCTTTTCAAAATGAACCACAAAGCTTGTACCGCCCGCATTCTCTTCTCCAAGGGAATAGGCCACGGGCCGACCGTCCACATAATAGATCCCTCCGCACAACTGAAGGGGGCTGCACAGCTCAAGGGCCTCTTTTGCCGGCAGATAATCAGCATCGTCATCCCGGTTTTCCCGCCATTGCTCGAGCACCTCAAGGGCGTGGGGTATGTATTCGTCCAGCAAGGGCCGACCCTCATACTCATAATCCCTCACAAAGGCCTTGATCAAATTTCGCTTCTTGTGATACTTGCGGCCGCCAAGGTTGGCAAGTTTCTCCTGGAGGTAGAGATAGTCAAAATTATCCCTGTCTTCCACGACAGTATATCCGCCACGAACAAAATAATCTGCCTGAACGGTTGAAACACACTTCAGCTGCCTGTGATTTTCAAACAAAAGATCAAGGGTCTCTTTTTCCGGGATGGCAAAGGGGAGCATGAAAAATGGCTTCCCTCCATCCTCTCCAATAATGACCATGGACGGTTCACCACCCTGCACCACGTCCGATCCAACCCTTGAAACCTTGTATCCATGGCGATCCCTGAAAAGATAAAGATTTGCAAAGGTAAATTCTGAAATCCCGTGGGAGAGCTTTTTCAACAACGGATGAAGCACAGGCCTTAAACCAAGGTTAATCGCTATTGAGTCCGGGTATTGGGGTATGGTCTTCATCAAAACGGCCAGAAATTGTTGTCTTCCCACACGGAATCGTGCAAGTCCTGGTCTATGGCCATGAGATTCTTCAAATGCCCTCGCTCAAAGTCTGCAAGCCAGGCGTACATTTTTTTCTCTTCAACATCCTGTGCCTCTTTTGCCTGTTTTGAGTATAGATCAACGGCCCGCTTTTCCATGGAAATGGCCGCAGTGATGGCCGAGGCTTCAAAACTTGCCGCAGCTATCTTATCCTTTATCTCCTGGTCGAGAACCTCTTTACATATTTTGCAATCTTCCTGATCTTCAAAGAGATTAACGTCAAAGTGGCCATTTTTGTTAAACGCCTTGAACTGGGCTGACAGGATTTTGATGTGCCCCACCTCTTCCTGGGCAAGATCGTTAAAAAAGGCTTGCACCTGGGGATTTTCAGCCTGGTTCGCAACCTTCTTATAGAACTCATACCCCCGCCGCTCAAGTAAAATGGCCTGCTTTAAGATATCCAGGCTTTGTTCTGTTACAGCTTGACTGGTCATACACTCTCCTTTTTTTTATTAATTTTTCCAACCGGAGCCAGATATATGGCAAATTCATTTTCACCGTCAAGACCCAGAAGTTCGTCCAGCTCTTCCTGATTATAGGCTGCAATGGCGCAGGTGCCGGCGTCGATTGCCTCACAGGCAAGGTAAAGGTTCTGACACACATGGCCTGCATCCAGCAAAATAACCTTGTGGGCCGCAAGTCCATAGCGCCACTCCATGCGATAGGGAACAGCCGCCCAGATAAAGGTAACAGCCGCCTTTCCCGGATAGGGTTGACCAAAGCAGGCCTCGACTATTCTCAGGGAAAGATCCTCCTCTGAAGATTCAAAAAGCAACCCGTGGGTGAGGGGAAGATAGCGATAGATACCGGGCTTCAAGTCTTCAACATTAAGAACTGTCAGATAGGTTTCAAGGGCGTGGCGGCATCCTGCAGAAGGAACAGTCCGATAGGCATGGCCCTGGGTAGGTTTTCCCCTGACGCCCTGGGTGCACCACAAAAGATAGGCAAGTTCTTCAAGGGAGAGGGGATCCCGGCCATAGGCTCGACTGCTTTTACGTCTCTTAATTGCAAGGGAAAGATCCATTCCGGGAATCTTGTTCCATACTCCAGGTGGGGATGCCGATTCGGTAAAATTTTCAGGACCCGGCAGTTGAATAGTCGCGGCATCTGATGGAACCTCTTTTTGGACAGGGGGGACAGGAACCTTCTGGTTTTGATCGGTAAGTGCGAAATTTATTTTTTTTCTGATGGTATCTTTTAAAAAATATCTATAAAAATCTCTATCCTTGTCGTCCATGATCCACCTCCTCCCTGGGTTGATACTATGTTTATCTGATTTCCCATCAATTGGCAAGGAGGTAGGAATATGGTAAGTGTTTAACAAATTTCAATTATCTTTCCAGGGCTGTTAAGAAATTTATTTGCATCCTATAATTTGGATTGTGTACCTCTTTTGAGAATAAGCGCAGCAAGTAACCCTGAAACAAAACCTCCTGCCGCCGTCAGGAAAAGCAACACAATGGCTGGAATCTCTGCTGTAAACCAGAGAAAACGTGCGTGGACGGGAGCGGTGTTCTGTGCAACAAGCAGCACCAGCGCAAGGCTAATCGTCAAGAGAAGTGCCAATTTTGCTTTTTTCATAATGAGTATAACCTCCTTGTCCGGCGACCTATTTTGCGTATTTCAATCATGAGTTCACTGTAGCTTTTTGCCTACATGTCGTCAATGATCATATAGCAGAAAAATACTCAAGGCTTGAATATGCAACCCCAACGATAAATCCAACGAACGTAAAAAAACAGTACCGCTGAATTAATCACTGAAGATTGTATCTCAATTTAACATTTATGCATTTGATGTATACCTTTAAAGATATTCTTGATGCAGTTAAAGAATCTCGAACAGGGGTTGTCGAACTTTTAATTAAAGTATCCTTTTAATTAATCCGAAATTCATTCTATGCTCAAGAAAATCTAACCCTTATTGATAAAGGAGGCTGATCATGAAAATATCCGACAGTAGCAGTACCTTCCAGAAACAGGAATTTACACTCAAGCGACAGGATAAAACCAGCGTTATAAATACCTACACAGAAAAAGCTTCTGATAAGATCACAGTGCAGTTTTTGTTCGAATCAATGAGGACAACTACTCTCAACCTGACAACCCAGACAAAACTTGCAGGATTTGGGGGCCTGGGGTTCAAAGAAGAGAAACCGTTCACCAACGAACTCCCGTTTCTTTCCAACCTTACACAGGAAAGTGCAAGGGAGCTTATCGGCGAAGATGGCTACTATGGGGTGGCAAAAACATCAAAACGAATTGCGGAATTTGTATTGAACGGAGCTGGGGATGACCTTGAGCGACTCAACCAGGGCAGAAAAGGCATTCTTGCAGGTTTTAAAGATGCCGAAAAAGCCTGGGGAGGAAAGCTTCCAGACATCAGCTACGCAACCATTGAAGAGGCAGTAAAATCCATTGATGCAAAGATCAGCGAGCTCGGGGGAAACCTGGTGGATGTTTTGTCCTGATTTTTTCCATGTAATGGGCTTTCATATCGGCTTCAAATTCCTGGTTTGATCCATAGGCACGACCAAAGACATCCTGCCACAGGGAGTTGTCCTCCATGCACATGTAAAAAAAGACCTCTTGTTTCCAATCCTGGGGGAAACGGTCGTAAACCCAGGAAAAAAGTCTCTGTTTCAACTCAAGGGGATAGGATAATTTTCCCCCAGCATCTTCAAGGGGCATCTGGAGGATCTTACTTTTTAATTTTCTTTTGCGCAGTAATTTTATAACCGGCTTGATAAAGGTCAGGGTGCCCAGAGAGACAAGGGCCACCTCTTCCGGGCGAAAGGTAGAGAGGATAAGGTCGACCACCTGATGATAGCCCGCCTCCCATCCCTTGTACTCTACGATGGGGTGAAGATGAAAACCCACAAGTATTTCCTGGTCTGCAACGGCCCTTGCGGCTGAGATTCTCTGGTGAAGTGAGGCTGTGTGATGCTCCTCGGCTGAGATGATCTCGTCTGTATTGAGGGACCAGGTGACAATGACATTTGCAGGGACAGGGTTGGTGCGAAAGTATGCAATGACATTGGACTTTGTCTTGAGCTCAAGTATGACATTTTTATTTTTTGACGCAAAATAAAAAAGATCGTCAAAGAGCCCATTTCGATTCCCCCACATGAGGGAATCAGAGGACTGGCCTGTTCCGATATGGTGGATTTCATCGGGGTCAAGACAGAGCCCCTCAAGCTTTGACCTTAAATTATCGTGGAGAAAGATCTTTCCCTCTGTATAAAAGGGTTGGATCGAGCAATAGCTGCATCCAAAACCGCAATTTTTTACCGCATCCAACGTGAGAAGATTGCAGCATCGGGTCTTTTCGCTGGCCACGGGGCAACTGCCAAGGATGATAGAGTTATCGGTCTGATGGATAAATTCGAGCTTTGGCGCAGGAAGCTTTGCAGGTGTAAATCGGCTGTAATCATTGCTCGTGTTTTTCAGGTACTTCCACTGCTCAACAGCCCTTCTGATCAGCCTCTGTCTCAGGTTTTTTCCCTTGAGTTTTTCGGTATCTGCCTCATTCCATATGGACGAAAGTGCCCCCTCCTGCCACATTTCAAGGTCCGCCGCCATATCAATGAGCTGCTTGATCTCCTGGAACGAAAAACCAAAGGTTATGGATTTATCTTTGATAAAGGTTCTGTTGTATGAACCTAGAGATGCGTATACAGGATTTTCTAGGAATTGATCGATTTTATGCTTTGGCTTATGCTCTGGTTTTCCGCTCAAAAATATTTACTCCTACTCCTGGATTAAAGCCAGAAGTTCTTTGGCAGACAGTTTCCCGCTTAATTCGCTGCCAGTGAGAAGGCTGTCCGCAAGATTTCGTTTGCGGCGATGCATCTGAACAATTTTCTCTTCCACCGTTCCCCGGGTAATCAAGCGGTAAATGGTGACAGGCCTAAGCTGACCAATTCGATGGGCACGGTCTGATGCCTGATCTTCCACGGCCGGGTTCCACCATGGGTCGAGATGGATAACATAGTCCGCTGCCGTAAGATTCAACCCCACGCCCCCGGCTTTAAGACTGATCAAAAAGACATCCCCCTCCCCGGATTGAAAGTCATGAATTGCCTTTTGTCGCTGGGTTACAGGGGTGCTGCCGTCCAGGTACTGGTAGCTGATTTTGGATTCATCCAGATACCTCCGGACAATTGAGAGATGTCCCACAAACTGGCTGAAGACAAGGGCCTTGTGTCCATTGTTCATCAGATCCCCAAGAATCTCAGAAAAGGCAGCCAGTTTACTGCTGACAATGGAGATCTCTTTATTGACAAGTTCACTGTGGCAGCAGGCCTGGCGCAGTTTTGTGATCTCAGCCAGGATCTTGAAATGCCTTTGGCCGCCATTGCTCTCTTCATCGTTGGAGATTCGCTCCAGGGCCTGTTGACGCAGGGCCTCATAAAAAGCCATCTCCTCTTTGCTCAAATCAATATCCAGCAGAATCTCTGTGCGGGGGGGCAGCTCTTCCAGGACCTGGGCCTTGGTACGACGCAGGATAAACGGCTGGATCAGCCGTTTGAGATCTTTTCCTGCATTGGCATCCCCCTCTTTTTCAATGGGTATGGCAAAGGTCCTGTTGAACTGCTCCAGGGATCCGAGAAGGCCGGGATTGATAAACTGAAAGAGGTTCCACAGCTCGCCCAGGTGGTTTTCAATGGGAGTTCCGGTGAGAATCACCTTGAATGCGGCCGTCAGCTCCATGGCGGCCCGGGATCTCTGGGTTGCGAAATTTTTAATTGCCTGGGCTTCATCCAAAACCACCATCTGCCAGGAGCGGTCTGACAACATGGCGGCCACCTTTTTCTGCTGCATCAGGCCATAACTGCAGATCAGCACATCAAAGCTGCCGGCATCTTCCAGAACTTTCTTCCTTTTATTTGCGCCAAATGAAATAAGATTCAGACAAGGGGCAAAGCGGTTGGCTTCGGCAACCCAGTTTGCACAGACCGAGGTGGGGGCAATCACAAGCGACGGTCCGTGGGGGGCATGCCTTATGAGCATGGCAAGGGTCTGCATGGTTTTACCAATCCCCATGTCATCGGCCAGGCAGGCACCTACGCCCCAGTCTGACAGACAGTTCATCCAGTTTATCCCCTCCAGCTGATAATCACGCAATTCGGCATCCAGGGTGGATGGGGCCGCCAGAAGCGGGTCTGTCTGGGTTTGAAGCTTTGCAATGTGGTCTTTCCAGGCCTTGTCTGTACCCATGGTGCCCGCTTCCTGGAAAAATCCCTCCAGGGCCAGGGCGGCCAGGGGATGAAATTTTACCCCTTTTCCATGTCTTACAGAATATCTGTCAAGGGCCTGGAGTCTTTTACGAAATGCCTGAGTTAATTCAACAAACTGACCGGGTTTGATCTCTATAAATCGAGAGGTGCTTTTTTCAAGATACTCCAAAAGCATACCCATCTCCAGGGTAAGGCGTTCATCCACCACCACCTCTCCTGTCATGGCAAACCAGTCCTCTTCTCCCTTTATGTTGAACTTGCAATTGTGAAACGAGAGGCTTCCCACCACCTCAAAGGGCTTGCCCTCGGGCCACTCAAGCACAACCCCTTCAACCCCTTCAACCTGGGAGCCCAGTTCCTGTATCAGGTCCAGGGAATCCTCCACCCCTGGGAAATGCCACTCACCCTGGTTTTCTTCGGCGTTTGCAAGGGTTGGACATCCATTGATCAAACTTACAGCCAGCTCTTTTTCAGTTTCAAGCTCCCTTGTGGTTTTCATCTGGATGCCATTCACCCGGGCTAAAACATTTTTTCCTTTGCCGCCGGGGGGATAGGAGGGACCATCTTTACCAAGGGGCCGAACAACCATGGAGAGTTTCACCCCCTGTCCCAGGGGTGAGAGCTGAACATGGAGGGTTGAATCTGATTTTGCATCTGTAACACTTTCACTGCCGCCCTCTATATCCGAATGGATGGTGATATCTCCTGCCAATGCATCCATTACCTGGACAATTTTATCTTTGGCAGATGCGGGAAAAGAGGCCTCCTTGCCCAGGATATCGGCAATGGCCTGATATTTCGCATCCAGCGCAACCAGCTTGATTCGAGTCGGTGTCTCCTGTACCACCACATGTTTTCCCTCAAAATGACGTCGGGGTCTCGGCGACAGAACAAGGGTAAGCTGGTCTTTGCCATCCCTTGAAATAATGAGTTCAGGCTTTCCATGAACCAGCTCCATCCGGGTTGTTCCATCACTTAAAAAGAGAAGGGGATGACCCACAACATCCGGCATGTAAGTTTCATCAAAAACATACTCCACATTGGTGTACCATCCATCTTTGTAACTATGCTCATAGATATGACCACAAATCTTTTTATCCTGGGCCGTCAGGTAGGGAAATTTTCCTAGCTCATCGCACAGGCGTTTCAAGGCAATGGGGCGTCCTTTTGTCCAAACGCCCCTGGCATTTCTCTTTTGTTCTCTGGGGCTGATAGAGCACTCTGCGTTATTAACATAATTAAGGAACCAGACCATGCGTTGATCGTGATCTTTTTCCTGCTTATATACCCGCTTTCCAGGAATTGATTTTTTATTCAAGGATAGCAGCGCATTCAGGGTGTGCTCCCAGACCTTTGTCTCCCTGGTGAGCCCGACCAGGCAGGAAGGGTTCTGGTTTTCGTGGGTTTTGGACCCAGGCTTTGATAAACTTTGGATAAGACCCTCAAGTTCTCGGGCAAACCATGAATATTGACTCTCCCGTGCAAGCTTATGAAGATTTTTTATCTTGCCAAGCTCTTTTTCTGCCTCTTCCCTGTCCACCCAGTAATAAGAAAAAAAGGTGAAAAAAACAGGAATCAGTTTTGGGGAGCCAATGTTGAAGCTAATCCAGGTGTGATGGCTAAGAATGCTATCCGCCCCCCTGGAGTTGCCCTGCAGATAATCCAAAAGCCCATCCAATAATTTACTTATTGTATCAAAACCGTACCCTCGATCCATTCCCATTGCCAGACACTCCCTTGCCTGGGAAAAGGCCTCCTCACTGCCCGCCTTAATCAGGGCCAGAATATAAAAGAGACCCATGAAGTTTCTGAAAAAAACTTTTCTTTTTCTCCCTGTTCTTTTATTCAGAAGATCCAGTGCTTTTTCGTACAACAGGATGGATTCGGCATTCTTCCCCTTACAAAAGGCCATCCATCCCTGGAGAGTCAAACTGTTCTCAAGGTATCGGCTTTTTTTCCCATATTTTTCAAGCCAGGTGTCCAGACGATCCTGTTGACAGGTGAGCATCCATCTTTCCAATACCGCTGCCTCAAGATCTGATTCACATTTTTCAGACCCCTTCATAACAAGGGATTCCAGGTAATCGCCATGGGAATCGTTCTTTACCCAACCTGCCATGCTCCGGAGAAAGGGCCCTTCCAGAAAGCCTGTATGGATATCAGGCGGTAAGAGCCGAAACCACTCCGGATCAAAGGGAGAACAGCAAATCCGTTCCCACACCATGTAAAGCGACTCCCGATCAGAAACACGGCTTGTAAAATTTTCATAAAGCTCGATGGCCTGGCCCACCTTTTCCTGATAGAATAAAATTCGCATTCCGGCTATCAATTGATCCATAGACAGGGAAGGTTCCTGTGCAAATCCCTCTTTTGTAAGATTCAGCACTCTTTGGATGGTCCCAGCCAAGGCTGTGAATTTTTTCTCTGCAACGAGGTTTCGTGTTAATACTTCAACGTAACAGCGGTTAATCACAAGGCTGCTGCGGCTTGTTCCCAGTAAGAAATGCCCTTCCAGAAGGGCATCAAGCTCATTGCGAAACTGCTTTAACATGGCGGTTTTGGTTCCACAATCAAAGCTTTTACCGTCTTGCGTCTTTATGCCAAGGGCTACAAAACAGGCAAGTAGCTGGGTCTGAGTCAACCTGGCATAGGAGATGGAAAGAACCTGTAAAATCTTTTTTTCAATAAAAGACAAGGCATTGTATTTTTCTATAAAAGTTCGATTTTTCAAAGTCTGTTTATTCCTATAGATTGTTTCATTTGTGGTCTGAATGTCTGTAAAAATCTTGATCATCTATAAAAAAGAGCCACGGGTTTCATCTTCATCACCTTGAAGGTTGCGGCAAAGGCCGTTGCCATGCAGATTGCGGTTGTCAGCAAAAGGATGATCGTTGCACCTGAAAGGTCAAACGCCCACAGGTTATCAAAAAAATACCAGGCCACAAGCCTTGAAAACCCAAAGCTCAAGGCAATGGCAAAAAGGGCTGCGGTAAATCCCATGAATCCAAATTCGATGAGGGTTATTTTCTGGATTAGACCAAAACCTCCCCCCAGGACCTTTAGCAGATTGATATTCTGGCGGTTTATCCATGCCTCGTGGCGGGCAATTGAAAAGATTGAGACAAGGCCCGTTGCAATGGCAATCCAGGCCATGAATCCAATGGAAAGGGAGAGCTTGTCCGTTATGCCCAGCATGGCGGCGGCCATCTGACTCACATCGATCACCGAGACGTTTGGAAAGGCTGTTACGATATCTGCCTTCAACTCCTGGCGCTGTTCCGGGGCCACCTGGGCGATGGCTGCAAGAAAGGTCTTGGGGGCATGGGTCAACACCCCGTTTTGGAAGAGAAGAAAGAAGTTGGGCTGAAAGCTGTTCCACCGGACCTTTCGAATATTTACCACCCTGCCCTCGAGGGTTATGCCCTGGATGTCAAACCCGATGATATCATCCATTTGCAACCCATACTGCTCGGCAAATCCATTTTCAACTGAGATCTCAAAGGGGGTCCCGGCGCCAAAGGCCCAGGCTGTTTCTGCAAGGGGGCTTCCCTTGACTATGGTTTCCGACACATCGAGCTTTTCTCTATGGGAGAAGTTAAACTCAAGCCTCCGCCCCCGGCCCGATCCCCTGGCCAATGATCTTTCGCCTGATCTCCCGCCTGAATTATCCCTTGATTCAAGGTTGCTTTCCTCCCCGGACCGGTCTGGCTCTCCATAAAAGGGGCGCCCATTCACCGTCAAGATCCTGCCCCTGACCATGGGGGAAAGGTTTGTCAATCTGCCCTGGTGCCCCTCCATGAACTCGACAAGGGCCAGCCGCTGTTCCTCCTGGATATCCACCAGAAAAAAAACCGGAATCTTCAGGCCTTCCGGCCGCATGATCTCGGTTTGAAGGCCCTTTTGTATCTGGGGAACCGTGGAAATCAAGAAACAGCCCATGGCAATGGTTATAAAGCAGGAAAGGGAAGACCACTTGTTCCTGTACAGGTTTCGAAATGCAATTTTTCCCGGCAGGAACCGGGTGGCGGACAAGAACCTGCACCCTGAAAACACGGCCCATCCCATGGCTCCCACAAGCACGAGCACAAGGCCGAATCCTGCAATAAAAATGGCTGCCCGCAGGGCAGAATTAGAAGCCAGGGTGGATGCTGCAAAAAATCCCAGGATCAGGGGTACAAAGGCCAGGCCCTGGAGCAGAGCAGACCTTGTTTTTTTCCTGTTACGGCCTTGATCCCGGCCCTGGCCCCTGTTGAAAAGGGCAATGGGCTTTACCCCGAATATCTGAACAAACACGGGCAGACAGAACACAAGGCTGCCGCCGATGCCCATTGTCATGGCGATGGCCAGGGTGGAGAAATCAAGACCAAGGCCTAACCCTCCGGGAACCAGACCCTTGAAGATCAGGGGAAACAGGGGAACCAGCAAAAGGGCTATAAAAACCGCAGCAATGGAAGCGGCAAATCCAAGCACGACAAGCTGAAACAATATATAGACGCAGACTTCACCCTGGCGCGCTCCGATGGACAACAAAATAGCAATCTCTTCGTGTTTGAGATTCAGGTACCCCCTGAAGAGATAGGCCCCTGAGATTCCGGCAAGGAACAGGGCAACCACGCTCACAAGCCCAAGGTAACCGGTAAAATAACCGATAAGCTTTCCGATCCTCTGATTCACATCCCTCGTGTCAAAGACCCTGATTCTGGGGTTGCCCCCACTTTGTTCGTAAAATGCCCGGTCAAGCCTCGCAGTGATCCCGGGAACATCGACCTTTGAGAGGAAGCTGAAATAGTAAAGATAACGGATGCGGCTGCCAAACCCCAGAAGTCCGGTTCCTTCAAGCTGATCGACTCCCATATAAATTTTAGGGGCAAATTCCAGGGCGGTAAGGGCGCTGGTTGGATCATCCTTTAAAAAATCCCGGATCAAAAAAGATTTAGCCCCAAGTTCCAGCGGGGTATCAAGGCTTTTCTCAACGCCCAGGGCAAGGGCCGTCTCCCTGGCCATGAGCAGATCAGGATTACGGGCAAGGTCCACGCTCTTATTTTCACCTTCAAGGTCAAAGGCTCCATACAGGGGATAATTTTCATCAATGGCCATAACCTGGACAAGACGCGCATCCTTTGGGGTTTTCACCATGGTGTAAAAGCTTACGAGTCTTGCCCTGCGGATATCGCTGCCAAGGATGGAATCGGCAAGGCCAAGCTCTTCAGGGGTGAGTTCAGCTGAGGCCGAAAGGACCAGATCCGCCGTTAAAATCTCCTTGAGATTTCCGTCAAAATGACGGTTCAACGAGGTTCCAAATGATCCCAGAGCAATGTATCCTGCAAGACCCAGGGAGAGGTTAAGGATGAAAAAAAGGGAGAACCCTCTGTTCTTGAGAATCTCTTTTATTCCCAGACGAATCCACAGCATCACACAAGCCCGCCCCGTTCAAGCTTTTTGACATGCTGGCATTGACGGGCAAGATCTGGGTTGTGGGTCACAAGGATGAGGGTCTTATTTTCCTTTTCCACGAGATCAAACAGCAGCCGGATAACGGTTTTCCCGGTCTCAAGGTCGAGGTTGCCCGTGGGTTCGTCGGCAAGAAGGAGAGTTGGTTTGCCCACAAGGGCCCTGGCAATGGCGACCCTCTGGCATTCACCGCCGCTCAACTGGCCTGGAAGGTGGTTTTGGCGATCTTTCAACCCCACATTTTCAAGCATCTCATCGGTTTTTTCTACGATACGATCCTGCCTCAGGATTTCCAGGGGCAGGCTGATATTTTCCCTGGCCGTCAAATGGGGCATGAGATGAAAGGATTGAAATACAATCCCTATCCTGGCCGCACGAAACCTTGCAAGCTGGTTTTCCCCCATGGCAGAGAGATTTTGACCATCAAGGATCACCCGACCGGAATCAGGGGTGTCAAGCCCTGCGATCAGGGAGAGAAGTGTGGTCTTGCCGCTGCCCGACTGACCCGTGATGGAACAGGTTGCCCCAGGGGAAAGATCAAAGCTGATGTTTTTTAACACCTGGATGGGATTCCCACCGGGCTGGAGATGGGATTTGCATAGACCTTCTATACTCAGCATCACAAATGATCCAGTGAATCTAATAAATCCAGCAAATATTCAAGAACGGTTGCGGCAATGATCTCCTGGCCCGCCCGGTTGGGATGGATGCCGTCAGGCTGGTTTAAACGACTGACCCCTGCCACATCCTTTAACAAAAAAGGAATAAGGGCGATATCATGCCTCTTTGCCAGGCGGGGAAAGACCTGTTTAAAGGCCGTGGAATATTTTGGGCCGTAATTGGGTGGAATCTGCATGCCGGCAAGGATCACCCGGATGTTGTTCTGCCTTGCAAGGACGATTGTTCGATCCAGATTCTGCTCCATTTCATCGGTGGAAAGCCCCCTTAGTCCATCATTTGCCCCAAGGGCCAGCACCAGGATGTCAGGTTTGTTTCCAAGGGACCATTTGAGCCTTGACAGGGCACTTGCCGTTGTGGAACCGCTGATGCTGCTGTTGATGATTTCGATCCTGTCCATCCCCCTTTTCTTTAAGAGGTCATCCACAAGTACGGGATAGCTGAACTCCGGCTCAACTCCGAAACCTGCGGTGATGGAATCACCGATAAAAAGAATCTGCATGAAATTTTCCCGGGCCTGGAACTGACCCGGGATCTGGCAAAAGAATAAGATTGCTGCTGCTGACAAAAAGACTATTTTTTTCATTTAAATGTTTGTCCTGCTTACTGAAGAAGGGAATCGTTCATGGCCACCCTTCTCACAAGCTCTCGATAATCTACCGCACCCGAGCAACCCGGGGCAAATTCGAAAATGGTTTTACCAAACGACGGTGCTTCGCTGAAGTTTTCGTTGTAGCGGATGGGTTTGCAGATCTCTTTTGGATAAAGTTTTTTCAGTCGGGCAAATATGATCTGGGGGCTTTTAACCCTTGTATCCATGAAGGTCGGCACCACATACTTCAACGACACCTCCTTACGATACTTCTGGATGGAACGAAGGCTCTTCATGAATTCTGACAATCCGTGGAGCGGCATCACCTCAAGGGCCACCGGTACCAAAACCTCGGTGGCGTAAAACAGCACATTCACCGTGAGCTGGTCCCAGCCTGGGGAAGTATCGATAATGATATAGTCAAATTTTGTGCCAAGGGGGTTCAAGGCCTCGGACAGGGTCCACTCTGCACCAAAGTTTTTCCTGTCAATGATTCGCTTGACCCCGGCAAGGGATTTACCTCCCCCGAGGAGCCAGAAGTTTTTTCTCACCGGTACTATGGCCTCGTCAGGGGTGAGTTCCCCTGTGAGAAGTTCGGTGAGACCGGCCTCGGTTTTTTTACCAAGGAGATACCCTGACTGACCCTGGGTGTCCGTGTCCACCAAGAGCACCTTGAAGCCCGCAAGGGCGAGTCCCGCCCCCAGGTTTACCGAGGTGGTTGTTTTCCCAACGCCGCCCTTGCTGAGGGAGACAGAGATTTTTCTGGCCGTTTGGACACTCCTTTCACCGGGGGATATGGATGGTTCAGATTTTGACGAGCCTGGTGTTAATCTCTGGGGAGGTGATGTCTCGGGTGTTGATGCTTCAGGTTCCGGACGGGCCATATGGAGAAGATCCGGACTTATGAGCTTCTCTCTTTCCACAGGAAACCTGTGGCCGCAAGCTTTACATCTGGCAACTATTGTCTTTCCCTTTGGAATGGTGTCAATGTTTACCCGGTGTCTTCTGGAGCATTTGGGACAGACAATAAGGGTCACGGTTTCTCCTTTTTTCAACTTGTCCACAGTGGCGGCTCTATTTGCAAATCAGCCTGGGGAGAGATTTTTCCGGGAAAGAGCTCTTTTCGAAGGTCCTGGACTATAGCCTCTATGCGTTTGACTGCATCTTCATCCAGATCGAGCCAGTGAATACCGCAGATCCAGTCATTATCACTGCCGGGAGAAAGATGAACCACCTCTGCCTTGACAGGTTCTATCGTCTGATCCCCAAGGAGCAACCGACACTCCGTAAGAATCTCCCCCTCCATCAGATCCAACTCGGAGGGAATCCCAAAAGAGACCCCGTGATTGGCAATATCTATAAGGGGGTATGACGCTTGATGGATCCAAACAAGGTGTTGTTTTGAACCGTCAAGCGGTATACGAAAGGAGTGACGCACCTGACCGGTTGATTGCAAATCATAGATCAGCTCTTGAAATTCTATGGATTCCTCATTTTTATCACCCATGGTTCCACCCCATGATGTTTAATCGTAACTGCAGTAAGCACGTTATATCCCATATCCCGGCATGATCAGTTTAAAACTATATAGCAGCAAAAAACAACAGGCAAGAAAAATCCCTATTAATCATAGAGTCACAGGGTGAAGAACAATTGCGGTGCGAGCCGGAAGATAGAGACTCAGCCTTGAATGTTCTTGATCCTTTGGACCATGGTGACTCAGCTGACCATGGTCAAGGAAAGAGTCAAGGGTAAAATGAACCTGATCCGCTGCAAGCCGCCCATAACCGCCAAAGGATTCGGCATCCGTGTCCATAACCATCTTAAAGGTTCCAGGTGGTGCTCCAACATGGTAATCAACAAACGATCGATCGGGGTGAAAGTTAAAGACAAAAATCATTCCTGCCCTTTTAAATGCAAGGACTTTATCCGCTCCATGGATAAAAATCAACTCGGCTCCAGGGGTATTTAAAACTCCATGGGTCTTTGCCATCTTGATCATGGCCCGATCAAACTCTGCAAGACAGGAGAACATCAAATCCGGATTGTCCCCAAGCGTCCACTGGCGGCGGGCATATCTATAGGACCAGTTGTTGGCGGCACTTGGAAAATCGATCCATTCAGGATGGCCAAACTCGTTGCCCATGAAGTTCAGATAACCGTTGCCGGCCGTTCCAAGGGTGATGAGCCGAATCATCTTGTGGAGAGCAACGGCTCTTGAGGTGATTACCGACGTGTTTGTTCTCTCCATGCCGGAATAAATAGCCCCTCCCATGAGGTGCATCATCAAGGTTTTGTCCCCTACCAGGGCCTGGTCATGGGATTCGGCGTAGGAGATGGTTCGTTCCTCCCTGCGCCTGGAATTAAGCTCATACCACAAAACATCAAGGGGCCATTGTTCATCCGGACACTCCTTTAAAAGGCGAATCCAGAAATCAGGAATACCCATGGCATATCTATAGTCAAACCCGGTTCCACCCTGTGTCCCGGGAGCTGCGAGCCCCGGATAACCGCTCACCTCTTCGGCAATTGTCACGCATTCAGAATTTAGCCTGTGGGCAAGAAGATTGGCTATATACAAATAGGCAAGGGCATCTATATCCACGGAATCTCCAAAGTAATCATCATAGGAGGTAAAGGCCCGACCAAGACCATGGTCATAGAACAGCATGCTTGTAACCCCGTCAAACCGAAATCCGTCCATTTGAAACTCCTCGATCCAGTAACGAATATTGGAGAGAAGAAACTTCAGCACCATGGGCTTGCCATAGTCAAAACAGCGTGAATCCCACAAACGATGAATCCCTCGTTCTCCAGAATGGAAAAACTGGTCAAGGTTTCCGTCAAAACGGCTCAACCCTTCCACCTCGTTTGACGAAGCATGGGAGTGAACAATGTCCATGAAAACCCTGAGACCCATGGCGTGGGCTCTGTCCACGAGGCTCTTGAACTCTTCCGGGGTCCCGAATCGTGAAGACACGGCAAAGAAGTTTGTCACATGGTATCCAAACGAGCCATAATAGGGGTGCTCCTGGACCGCCATGAGCTGTATGGCCGTGTAGCCTGCGGCCTTGATTCTTGGCAGGACCAGGGTTTCAAATTCCTTGAAGGTTCCAACTCCTCCCTCTTCTTTTGCCATGCCCACATGGGCCTCATAGATCAGAAGATCCCTGGGGTTGGGAGAAGCATGAGCCCATTGATGTCGAGTTTCAGGCTCCCACACCTGGGCATTAAAAATCAGGGTCTCTGGATCCTGGACAACCCTTGTGGCAGCCGTGGGAAGTCTGTCCCCCCTGCCCCTGTCCCAGGAGACCACAAGCCTGTATAAAAAGCCGTGGTCAAAGGCATCAGAGGGAAACTCGGCCTCCCAGACACCGTCGGCGGTTTTTCGTTCAAGGGTGAACCTTGAATCAATCTTCCATCCGGTCATATCTCCAATAATGTGGATGGAAAAGGCATTAGGAGCCCACTCCCTGAAAACCCAGCCGTTTTCAAGACGATGGAGCCCGAACTTTTTGTGGTAATCGGCGAACTCCTCAAGGGAGAGGTTCCCGTTTTGGGTAATCCACTCTTTTTTCCTGAGGCAGTGGTCGATCCTTCTTATGATTTCACCCCTGTGGGGTAAAATAAAAGGGTCCCTGAACATCTCCGAATCAGGAAAAAAGGGGTCTTTGCAGCATTTTTTCATAGATTCCTATATATTTTTCAGCACAGGTTGTATGGTTAAACTCAAGCACTCCCTGGGTCATGATACGACGAATCTGAGCTTCCTTAACATCACCATCCAAACGGTAAAAAGCCATGGCCTGGTCAATGGCCCAGGCAAGGCCGTTTGCATCATGGTGGTCAAAGACAAAGCCGTTGCCCATATTGTTGTAAGGGTCCAGGGGGGTGACTGTATCGTGGAGACCGCCTGTATTATAAACAATGGGAACGGTGCCGTATATGCAGCCGGTCATCTGGGGCAGCCCACAGGGTTCAAAACGCGAAGGCATAAGGATAAAATCAGCCCCGGCAAAGGCCTGGTGGGAGAGACCCTCACTGAAATGGTTGACGCTCATCCTGTTTCTGATGCCATGGAAATTGGCAATGTCATTAAAATGCCTTTGAAACTCCCCGCTTGCCACAAATACCATCTGAAGATTTTCTTTCCAATAACGTTCAATCATTGAATAGGCGATATCCGCAAGGAGTTGGCACCCCTTTTGAATCGGGTCAAGGCGGGAAGGCCAAAAAAACAGGGGGGCTTTTTCGTCCTGTTCAAGTCCTAGGGCCTCCTGAAGATAAAGTTTGTTCAGCCGTTTCTTTGTCCTGTGATTTTTTGGACCGTAATTGTGGGCGATCATCTCATCAATGGCAGGATTAAACTCTGGGTCAGGGGCGTTGAGCACACCGTCGGCACACCCCGCATCCCACTTGTTGGCGAGTTCCTGACGCAAACAAGGTTCTACAAACGAGTGGCGATGATCGATGATCTCTTTTAAAAAGGTCGGGCTCACCGTGTTTACATAGTGGGAGGCAAACACCCCAGAGGTGAGAAAATCCACCGGCATTATGTTTCTTGCCATTTCATAGCTGCCCGGTGGATGGCGGAAGTAGAGATGTTTCCAGAATGATGCCGCATCTATTCCCCGGTCTTCTATTTCGGCCATGGTGGCCGTGACCGTGTGAATGTTATGAACTGTAAAGAGGCAGGGAATTCCCATATGTCTTGCCATGCCAGGCACAAGACCCGTCATCCAGTCGTTGCAGTGGATGATGTCGGGATTTACCCGGGGGATTATGTTGTTCATCACCTCCCGCTGAAAGGCAAGGGAAACCTTGATGTTGGTGGCTGAAGAACCCGAATACACATGGGTCAAATAGTAAAAAACCCTGTCTTCGGCAAGATGAATCCGTTCATCCTCAAGCCGCGTCTTGATTCTATCAAGCTCCTTGTTGAAAAAATCGGGCAGATAGCCGCTGATGATCGACCGATAATCGGGAAGGGCCACATGGACGTCTCCGCCCAGATCAAACAGTGCCGAAATAAGGGCCGCTGAAACATCGGCAAGGCCGCCTGCCTTGGCCGAGTAGTCAGACATGTTGCCCATGTCGTCGGGAAGATAGGTAACCTCGGGAGTCACGATCAGTATACGAGGTTTTTTCCTTTTTAAAATCATGCGATTGTCCTTTGTAATGACCTGGCCCAGGTCATGAATCCGGGGATTGCCTTGAGAATCTCATCTCCCTTGGGGAGTATAGCCTTCACACCACCACCGGTCAAGGATACTCAGGTTGAAGCACAGCGAATCAAACACTGGCTGGGACTATTTTTTCGATGTAAACTTATGCCAAACCCTTGACACCTCGCTTGTCCCCCATGCCTGGGCATCACAGCCCCTTGGGGTGTGGGGCGCATCACCGTCCATGATTTCCGGCAGAAACCCTGCCGCCCCGCCCCGCATGAGCTCGACACTGCTTGTCAACCACGAAATGGCTGTCATTTCCCCTTTCAGACCGAATATTTTCCCCCAGGCCTCGCAGAACACGGGGAAGACCCAGGTCCAGGCTGTCCCGTTGTGATAGGCGGGTTTCCTTCTTGTGTCCTCATCCCCCAGATAATGACCCCAATAGGGATGCAAGGGGTCATTCAGGATTCCCCTGGGGCCCCTGATCTCCAGGGGATGGGTCACCTGCCTGTCGTCAAGGGTTCGGATGCCCCCCGGCACCAGAAGGGCCATGCAGTGTTCAAGTGCCGGAATGCACATATCTTCATCCTGGATTACACCAAGGGAGATCAAAAAGAGCTGATTGGGCCTGAGGGCATCATCGATAACTGCCTTTCGGGCGGGTGCCATTCCCCGGCTGTGGAGACAATCTGAGAAATATCCCTTTTGTTCGAGAAAAAACATTGACCTGATCGAATCCTTTACCAGGGTGGAGAGCCTGGCCCAGTCATGGGCACCGGAAGGATCGATCAAGGCAAGAAAATCAAGGCCATAGGCCCACAACGCCTGAATTTCAATGGGGTACCCCTCCCTTGGGGTGCCGGCAGGATAGTTGGTGTCCATCCAGGTGAAATGGGACGGGCTGTAAATAAGGCCTGTTTCAGGATCCATGGCGACACCCGTTTCAGTACCCCTGACATAGGCATTGCCAATGGATAGGAGAACCTCTCTGATGGTTCGATGGCCAAGGGGTTCGTCAAGAAAGGGCTGCCCCTCTTTTTCAACCACCTCCCTTGCAGCGGCAAGAAACCACATGGGAGCATCCGAGGTGTTCCTGTTCCTTGCATCATTGCCGCTGATCATGTTGGGAAGGGTTCCGTTTTGTTCAAACCGGCCAAACAGCCTGAGAATTTTCCTGGCATCTTCGAGACGTCCGGTTTGAATCAGAGCACGGCTGAAAATCAGACTGTCCCTGCCCCAGTCAAGGAACCAGGGATATCCCGCAATCACACTTTTGTCCTCACCCCTTGTGACGACAAAAGCACCAAGGCTTTGTTCCAGGGCTTCGGATAATGGCCATACCCTGGTAAATTCCGGATCGAATCCGGCAAAGTCTGAGTCGGAACTGTTCACATCCATGGGGAACAGCTCCATCTCATCCTCCTTGCTGCATGTCACGTGGGTCAGAACAAGGAGAGCCTGGCTTCCGCCAAGGGTTGTTATAAAATATCCCGGGCTGAACAGGTCTGAATCAGGATCAAGCCCCCTTTGAGCGTCAAGGGGCCGATGTACCATATACTGCCACTCTGGTTCCTCCACAAAGTTGGCTTCAGAGGCCTTTACCCTGAGGGTGCAGCGATTGACTTCAGGGGTAAATGAAAATCCATTCCTGATCACGGAAACCGATGATTTCCAATCATTTTCAGGGCCCTGCCAGGCCTTGGAAGTTTCATGGAAGTTGCGATGTTCAAGATCCGGGCGAATGACCAGGGTAACTTTTTTGTCTCCTCCAAGAAGGTGTTCCCGGGGTGATCCGGACGGTCTTGTAACGATCATCTCGATTGCGTTTTTATGCTCGATCATCCTGAGGGTTATCTCGATGGGGAAATGGCTGCCCTCACTTGTTGGTATCCGAAAGCGCCACAATCCAAGGCTTGCATAGGAGAAGGTAAAGGACTCCAGGCAGTCCAGGGTCAGTTCCCTTGAATATCCCTGATATATAACCCAGATTCTGAAACGGGCAAGGGCCATCCATCTGTCCTCGGGATAATCCGGATTGATGTTTGCCGCAAGAAGAGCATCATAACGACTATCGAGCCTTCCCCACCAGGCAAGTGCCCGCATCATCCCCCCCCGGTAATTTACCCCGAGAAGCTTGAGTGTCGGGTCTTTTGAAATGGCCTTTCCTGTAAACGTCGACGAAACAAAAATAGTTTGCGTTCCCGGCAGATGTACAAGGGGGGCCGTTGCCTCTTCTGCCTTTCCCCGTGTAAAAACCTTAATTCTCAAAGTATGTTGAATAAACCTGCCCCTGGTATCATGGGGAAGGAAAATGGCAAAATATCCCCCGTCCCCTGTGGCAAGGGATTCATTTTGTTCAATGGTATTTACGCTATCCCTGGTCGAACTCCTGATCTCTGCCCTGAAGGGATCTGGTGCAACGACCATGAGAAAAAAACCATGGGGAATCATGACCTTGCGCCTAACATCCTTGTTCCATTCCCAAACCACTACCCGGCCTTCTTTTCCATGTGGATTAAAAGACCTGACAAACTCCAGGGGGTCTTTGATGAGGGCATCTGCCTCGTGGTCAAGATCTATACCCGATACGTCGTTATACCCGGCAAGGGTCGTAACGATTTTTAAAACACAGGCCTTTTGTTTTTGACGAATCACCCGCCTTGGCATGGGCTCATTATCCATATCCGCCTTTTTAAGCAGTTCAATGTCACGTTGGTCCCGGGTAAGAGCCATGACCTCACCCGGTTCAAGGGTGATCTTAAATAAATTACGATCTATTTTCACAACCACGTTCTTTTCAGTCACAAGGTCAAAAAAAAGATCTGGAATCACCCCGCCTGACTGTATCCCGTCTGGCCTTATTTGACCTCTCCTCCAAAAAACCTCCTGTTTTTTATCACAATCAAGATTAGCTATTACGAGGATCTCTCTCTGGGTCGTTGGAGTTGACCGGCTAAGGACCAGATAATTTCCCTGGCCTTCCTGGACAAGGTTAAGCTTTACATCCGGGCCAAAGGCGGGGTGTGTCCTTAAAATCAGGTTTAACCTTCGTATGTGGTCGACCTGGTTGATTTTTGCACCCCAGTTAAGGGAGGCTGAGTCATGGACATTTATCTTTTCCTTTGCAAACCACTCCACTCCGTTGGCAAATCCAAACCCTCCGCAAACTGAAAAAAGGGCGCTGATGGAGGTGCGCATTTGGGCAAAAAGGAGGGAGGTGGCAGCCAGACGCTGATTGTCGTGGGTTTCCGCAAAGTGGATCATGTGGCCGAATTTTTCAGATATTGAAATTGCCCGGGGAAGATAGGCTTCAAAGGCCCTGCGGTCATAAGTCTGAAAAAGCTCGGAATAGGCCCAGTTAAAGTTGGCCTTGTTGAGTATCTCCCGGGTGGCCTCCAGGGGACCGCCTAACCCTTCAAGGAAAAAAAGAGTGTTGGGATACTCTTTTTTAACCCTTGCAACTATATATTCCCAGGCAGGAACCGGTATCATATACCCGGCATCGCACCTGAATCCATCGACTCCCCGACCGCACCACAGGAGAAAAATGTCCGCCATGTATCGCCACAGGGCCTTTTTTGAATAGTCGAGGCGGGTCAGGTCCGCCCATACAACACCCCAGGCACCTGGAACCTCAATTTCACCCTCCTCATCCCTGACCAGCCACTCGGGATGCTTCTCATGGATGGAGGCGGCCCAGCCAGTGTGGTTAATTGCAATATCAAGGATAACATAACCCGAACTTGAATGAATTTTATCCACAAGGGCTATAAACTGCTCAAGGGGAGTGGCGCTTGAATCAAACTCGGCAAGGGCCGGATCAACATCTGTGAAGTCCAGGGCGGCATAGGGACTGCCGAAGCGCCCCATGCGTCCGTAGGTAGTGGGAGTTGGATGGATGGGCAAGAGATGAACGGCCCTGCATCCTAAATCATTGAAAATAAAATCAATCTTTTCAGAGAGATCCCGGAACTTGCCTGAACTCGGGATTACCGCATACCCCTTTTGATCGAGAAGCCTGATGCAGTCACCCTCTTCTTTTTTCAGGTCCTGCCCCTGGGAGCGGGTAGGACCGAACTGCCGCACAAAGGCGTTGTACACAATATTGGCGCAACAGGTACCGGCAGGCTCCACATTGATGACAGAATCCTCCCCCGGCGGCCATACTGGCTCATCGCTGTCCCTGGCCCAGAAAAAGCACTTTGCCCTGAAGTGACCGGTTTCGGACAGGGGAAGGGTAATGGCAAACACGGCAGGGCCCTGGCGGATCATTTGAATGTCATGCCACGCCTCGTCAAGCTTGATTTCATTACGATCTATCCTTGCAATTATTTCGTTTCTGGAAATCGCGGCTCTGCCAAGGTTGGTCCTGATCCACGCCCTTCCCCTGACTTCAACCGGTATGGTAAGTGTAAAGGTTACAATATCTCCACAGAACATAACCCTGGAGGTTCCGGGCTCTGGATTCTGGGTGATCAATTCCGAAACATTCATGACTGAAAACTCCATATTTTTATAGGATACTCGCCGCCGAGGTTGCCGCTGCAAAGGGCGACCGCAAGGGATCGCCCCTACAATGGCCCCGGCTTATTTTATCGTGTTTCATGCTTCGTTGTGTCCGCCAGGACATGGGGGTTATAAAGAAACGACCAACCACCAACTGCCTACTGCCTACTGCCTTCTGCCTTATCAATCTCCTCCATGAGCAGTTCCATGGCAACGGTTGCCCTTTCCTTTAAAAAAACATCGGTGATGGATCTGGTATATGAAGAGTTTACCGTGTTAATCTCGATGATGGCCGCCCCGCGTTCTTTTGCCAACCTTGGAATCAAGTTGGCCGGTGCCACCTCGCCTGTGGTGCCGATGAGAATAAAACAATCGGCCCTTTCCGCCTCTTTAAACGACAGAGAACTTGCAGGTTCTGGAATAGACTCTCCAAAAAAAACCGCATCTGGTTTCATTATTCCACGGCAAGAATCGCACAGGGGAGGAAGAACGGCCAGATCCTTTTGAATAACCTTGACGGATTTTTGGCAGTCAAGGCATACAAGTCTCATCAAAGAACCATGAAACTCATGGACCACCCTGGTTCCTGCCTCGGTGTGAAGGTTGTCCACATTCTGGGTAATGATGGACTTGACCAGGCCGCGTTGTTCAAGCTCTGCCAGGGCATAATGGGCGAGGTTGGGTTTTATCCCGGAAAAAAGGTTGTAAAAAACGTCCCGCATAACCTCCCAGGATTGGGTAGGATGATTCAAAAAATATCCAATTTCAAAGGTTGCGGGATCATATCGGTTCCAGAGGCCGTTTTCTCCCCTAAAGGGTGGAATCCCGCTTTCAACGGAAATGCCGGCACCGGTAAAGGCGACACAGCGCCGGGCCGATTTAATGAGCCTTGCTGCTCTTGCATACATAAAAACAACTCCTTGTTCCAGATAAGCTCACCATCATCTCTCCAACCTGGGTTGACCACTCCTGGAATTTGAAACCAAGCCAATGGTGAATCTTTGATATTACCGCTTTCCCACAGGGCTGTTATTTGATATTAGAAGTCATAAGTATGACATAACCATATAAATCTGTCCAATAATAAACATTAGGTGAAAAGCGATGGGGCAAACCCGGAGAAAGCCGATAACAGTTGAACAATTAGCCGTCAATCTTTCAACCTACGCCATTGACCGGGAAGACTTAAAGGCGCTGATCCAGACGATTCCCGAAAAAAACGATCTTAATATGGCGACGGTCGAGTATGAGCTTCAAATCTTGAGAATGTTAAGCGTTGGCTGGGCCATATCCTTTTACATGGCCCAACAGCCTGACAAAAAAAGGGTGAGCCTTTTGTTCTGGGAAGAGATCAGACAGGTTGCAGCCAAGGTTTCCATACTGCTTGAGACAACCTCGGGCCGGGCCATTGACTATTTTGATATTCTCAAACAACGCCTTGACCTCTATGTCAGGGCCATGCAGACAAACCCCAATGGATCAAACGAGCCCACCGCCGTCATGGGGCCGGCATTTGCCGCAGCCTGCAATGCCCCCCATAACCCCATTGCCATTCTTGTGGGCACAAAGATGTTTACCCTCTGCCTTGGCGGGGTTAAATCCTACCTCGACTGTCTGGAAATAGAATCTAACCAATAATCTGGCCTGGAAACTGACCAATAATGCCAAAAAAACGAATTTCCCCGGATCTCATTATCCGGTACATCATCTACGTGAACGCAGCCCTTTTTATCGCAAGCCTTGTACTGAGCGGCAGGGACATGGAAATCTCCCTCAATCCCTTTTCGGCTTTTTCTCCGTCCACAAATGCGCTCATCTTTCTTGGGGCAACAGGAACCATCCCCATTAATCAATACCACGAATGGTGGTCCCTTGTGTCTGCCAACTGGCTCCACGGAAGCCTTGTGCACATCCTGTTTAACATGACCGCCCTTGTGCAGATAGGTCCTCTTATCATCCACGCCTTTGGCACAAGTCGAATGTTTATCATTTATGCCCTGGGAGGGACAGCCGGTTTTTATCTTTCCTACCTTGCAGGGGTCAGCCTCACCATAGGGGCTTCGGCCGCCATCTGCTCGCTCATAGGAGCCTCCCTGTACTTTGGAAAGTCAAGGGGTGGAGAATTTGGCAGGGCCGTTTACAAACAGACCTCCGGATGGATAATCAGCCTCGCCGTTATCGGTCTCTTGATTCCCGGCATCAACAACTGGGGCCATGGCGGCGGTGTTGTCGCAGGCATCTTCCTGGGCTGGGTTTTGGGATACAACGAGCGTAAGCTGGAAAACATAGCCCACCGGGTGATGGCGGGCGTTTGCGTAATCCTGACCCTGGGGGTACTTACATGGTCCCTTGTCTCGGCCGCTTTTTTAATCCTTTAATTTTTAAGCCTATTATGATTAAGAACCTTGCAGAAAAAATTAAAGAAACTCTGGATGGGTAAGCAGGGCTTCCTGATCCACACCGCCGTTATACCTGTCCATCAGGTGCATGATCTTGAGAAAATCCCTGTTTTTACGGCTTTTAACATTGCAGCTTCTAAGGGTCTTTAATACGGCGGACTGGTCTTCCAGGCGCCTCTGGTTTGCATACCGGGCAAAAAGAGTTTCGAGATTGTCCGGCATATACAGGGAGACACGGCCGGGGCATGCCTCACTGAGGCGAAGATAGTCCTGGAGACCGACTGGGTCGTAATCTCCCGCATGGATAAACACTGCCTTTTCCATTGCATCCGATGACAGCCATTGAAGCAGAAGATTGCTGATGCGGCCCCCGGTATAGACGGCCAGACAGGTCTCAGGAATGACCTTCTCTATATGGAAAAGCACCTCGCTGTTTTCAACCGTAACTACTGTGCCTTGAAAAGACCATTGGCTGTCCCTGCCCAGCCGGAAGCCGGCGCCGCCCGTCAAAGAGGTAAGACCGGCAACAGGCAGCACCCGATCACCCCAGGTCAGCCGGGCGTCTTTAAACCCCCTGACAAACAGAGGCAGGTGGCTGCTTTTTGAGCCGTGGGCGTCCTTGGTATAAAGGACACACCGATTGCGAGGTACACAGGATGATGCTGCCAGAGGTTCCAGACCTGAAGGAAATTGTGACTGACTGAACCTGTCCAGCCCGTCCTGGTCCCGTACCCGCCATCTTTGACCGGCACCGGAACGCTCCTGAACGATGACGCCTGCGTCCATCAGGGGCTGGAGCCGCAGGTGCATTTTTTTTGATTTCAGCCTGCTTGCCGGGATGGAACCCTTGTTGCAAAAATCAATCAGAATAACGGCAAATGGATCATGCTTCATGAATCGTCCTTCTCCTTCTCCTTCTCCTTCTCGTTTTCCTTATCGTTATCTGGCATGGACCTGTCTATCTCCATACGAAAATGGGGTTTCATCCATATCTTTCCCTCGTGCTGCTTCATAAAGTAAAGGACGTCTGCTGCATCCACGGCAACCGTGCCGGCAAGGAGAGGTGTAAAACCAAGCTCTTCAGACACCTGAAGGATGGCCTGAAGGTTTTTCGAACTGAGGTTTGGGGCCTCGTCCAGATAATAGGGAATGCGGAACGTCTTCTTGCCAAACAGGGATTTCAGGAGAATCAGGTTCACCAGGATCTTTATGGTGATGGTGGTGCCGTTGGATTCAATTGCGTCGAAATTGGGATAGGTGGTGACGCTGCCATCACTGTTCTCCACCACAAAATGGAGGGTAAACAGATCTCTTAAATGAAGGCTTGGAATATCCTTCAAGATTTCGGAGAATTCCGTATAAATCTTTTCCTGGGCATCCATGTCAGCAAACAGGGGAGATTCCTGGTTTATGGCAATCTGCTTGACCTTCCCGACCCATTTATGTTCATCAACCACCTGCAGCTGAAGCTTTGACAGGTTGGATATGGAGACCTTGCCAAGCTGACGGTTTAAGGCTGTGATCTGGCTCTTAAAGGTCTCATAGGAGTTGTTGAGCTCCTTAAAGGAATTTCCGAACCCGGCCACAAGGTCCTGCCAGTCATGGGCGTTGGCCTTTTCCTTTTCCTCCAGCCCCTCCAGCTCCTCGGTCAGGCAGCGGACGGTTTCTTGATCATTGCCCCTGGAGTAGCTTCCAGATGTCCTGGAATTGATCTGAAAGACCAGATTATTAACCTCCCGGGCAACCCCACCCTCTTCAAAGCGATATGCCCCGTAGGACTGTATCAGGTCCTCCATTCGCTCTTGTTCAAGATCGGGCTGGTCAATACCCTCCCACTCCTGGGAAGGGGGAACTAATGCCTGAACCCTATCCACAATATTTTGATATTGTCTTGCCTTATCCCGCTTTTCAAGGTCTATTTCTCTCTTCTTTTTATCCAGCTCCTGAGTCTGGGTATCGTTGGCTGCCAACTCCCCGGCAAGCTCTACCAGCTCCTTTTCCAGTCTCTTTTTCGATGCTTCCCATTCCGGCAGTTTTTCCTTTTTTATGAGAAATTGTTCAAATTCAAAAAGCTCTTTTCGCAATGCCTTGTTACTCGCAGCCAGACGTTCTTTTTTGTCTTTGAGTTCAGCGGCATTTTCAGCAGCTTCCAGCCGCTGTTCGAGCTCGGCAAGCTCTGCTGCCCCTTCATCAAGGCCCTCCTTGATTCTATCAGGATCGGTGAAAGTTGCAGAGTCAGGGCTTTTCAAGCCTTCCAGCAGCAGATCCACAGACTCTTCCCGGTATCGACCCTCAATATCCATGCCCTTGAGCAAGGTGTTCAGCCGCTGCTCCAGCAGTGCCCCGTCCTTGATGACAAATCCGTTCTCCCCCTTCTCAAGGCGGAGCATTTCAGGATTCAAAAGGGTAAACAGACGGTCTATCTCATGATCGGAAAAACGCATCTTCAAATGGGTAATTAAAAGGTCCTGATTCTGCTCAAGGAGCCGTCGATCCTTTTTCATGCCCTCCTTTTTGCTCTTTATTTTTTCTTTGAGCCGCCTGGGATCGTCCACAGAGGTCTTTTTCAAGCGACTCTTAAGCTCAATCTCCTCCTCTTCCTGGGTGGCAAGTGTGGCCATGGTGATTTCGGAGGAAAAGGAAGCAAAGGTTTTCTCCAGGGTATGAATTTCGCCAATATCCCTGGTAATGCCCCCCATCTCGTTATTGGCGGTGTCCCTTTTATTTTGCAGTTCATCAGACTGCTTTTTCAGGTCCATCTTTTTTTCATTAAGCTCTGTAAGCTCCCGGCCCCAAGCTTCGTTCCCGGCCAGGTGCTTATTCCCATGAACCTCTAATCTCTGTTCAATGGCGGCAAACAACGGGGGAAGTACCCCGTGGAGTTCTGCCTGACGTTTGATCTTTTCCCGGGCATCCTCGACCATGGGTTTTACCGACGCCAAAAGCCTGAGCCCCTTCCGCTGTCTCATAATCTCCCCGAACCTCTTCCCATAGGAGTCGGTCAGGTCGATATGGTCCAGGGAAAAAGAGTTCTTGTACACCTTGAGCAGCACCTCTTTGAGCTCATCCTGGCGCAGGTTATTGAGATGCAGAAGATTCTTGAACACTGCCTGGAAGCTTGGATAGTGGTTGCTGTCACTCAGGGGGATAAACCCCAGAAAGACCCCTTTGTTATCCCCGATACCTGTAAGTGCAGCCTTGAGATGCCGGGGATCGAGGGTGGTGAAATTCTTTGCCACAAGGCGGGTCTTGATGGCTTCAAACTCCCTGACCCTGTTCTCCCTGTCGATGAATATCTCTTTTTCAAATGTTCCTTCAAAGGCAAACCGCTCGATATTGTGGTTTTTAATCGGTCCCATGCCGTGGGCTCCAAGCACCCTGTACCCTGTGGGAGTGATGATCTCCAGGAGCACATAGCTGTATGTGTCGCGAAAATAGTATGCCTTGGTCTCCTTCAGAGTCTTGGGAAAGCTCATCTGTCTTTCATCGTCAATCAACAGGAATTGCAGGGCATTGATCAGGGTTGTCTTGCCCACATTGTTGGCCCCAACCAGCTGGACAGGCCGATCGACCAATATTTCACCATACCCGTATTTTCCTGCATTTATCAGGATAAATCTGGAGGGACCTGTATCAATCATCCATACTCTCCTCTTGCCCAAGGGCAGACAGAAGCTCGGTGTCATCAACCTCGTCCCCGGGATCATTCTCCCTGATGACCGTCAGGCAGAGGTCAATAAATCGGTACACCGGCGACCGGAACCGGAATTTACTGCCGCCCGAATATTCTGCAAATCCGTGTCTTGTGAGGGTGTTGATGCTTTTCTCTACGGTGATGCCTGCCTCGTCCATATAGCGCCGGAACCGTTTGCTTGTCTCGTGGGGCAGAGTGTCAATTGCGATATAACCCGATGTCAAAGCCTCTTCAACGGATCTGCCCTCGTTGGCCAGATGTTCGATCAGAATGAACATGAAAACCGCCATTCTTCTTGCAACGGGAGTAAATCCAAGGTCGCTGCTAAAATAAAAAAAATCCCGGGGGTGCCTCTCCAGGGCAAATCCCAGATAATGGAAAAGTTCCCGGAAGGATTCGTATTCCAGAAGAAGAGAACGGTAGAGATCTCCATCCTCAACACAGATGTGCCTGCCCTTTCTGAGTTCGTCAAACACCACGGCCAAATTGGGCAGGTCAAAGGGGCTTTTCATGTCTGTCTCTCCACGGTCAAAGGGCAGGATTTGATGGTGTAGTTCAGGTGACTATATTTTTTAGGTTCATCCTTGAACGAAACCTCATACCCGTTATCCAGAACATGGACATAGGCATGGAGGAGCACCTCCAGGGACGCATCACCATAATTTTTTAAAAGCCAGGCAAACCAGTCCTCAAGGGGCAAAGCGTCCATGATTTTTTGTCGCAATTGATCAGGGTCAATGAAATCAACCGGGATATCATCGGAAATAGAGTCCTGGATCACGCCTGGCGGTGCCGGGGTATAGCCTGCAAGCTTATGAAAGTAGCCTTCCAGCAAGTCGTCGGAGAGCATGCCTTCCATACGCATGAAGGTGATGGGGAAATCCAGATCCAGATTCTTTACCCCCTTGTGATCGATGATCTCCAAGGCCCGGGATGCCCCCTTGAGAATCTGGCTTTCCCGTTTCAATGTCCTGTAGAGGGGTTCCACCTCCCGGCCCGATTCAATGAAATCAAACCGGACGCTCTTTCTGAGCCGTAGCAGCCGTACGCTGGAGCGGCTGAATTCCTCGGCCAGAAGGCCATGGGCAAGGAAAGTCCGTTGTCCTTCCTTAAACAGGCGATGGAGCTGGTCAATGGAGTTCTGAATGGGCATTTTAATGTCAATAATTTCCCGGAGGGGAACAAGATAGCGCTCCCTGATCCGGTTGATGATCATGTAACGCTCCCTGACGCTTTTCTTTTCCAGGTTGGATTTGATCGCCAATGTCTGAATGGTTATCGCCTCAAGGTTGTCGGCCGAGTCGCTTCGCATCCGCTCAATAATATCGTTGCACTCATCCAGGATGCGCAGGGCATTGCCTGTCTCTTTCCGTTCAATTGCACCGTCAAGATCCTGGCTCATCTGCTCCAGGCTCTCCAGGTAGGAGCGTATGACGGCAACCGGTGTCAGCTGCTGTTTTCTGAGTAAAAAATCCAGGAACTTGCGCACCGCCGGTACAAGTTCCTTGCTGGCCGTGGCATAGGGGGCCTCCTCCAGAAATCCAAGCGAGACAAGCTGGCCTGCAGCATACTCCACGGCCGGAGATCCGCCAGTTCTGTGGCGCAGGATAAGCTGCCTCAGTTCCGCATCATTGACACACTTCCTGGTATGAAGGTCTTTGAGCAGACTGAAATTATCAGAACCGAATTTGAAGAAGTCTCTTGGATTAATCCTTGTTACCCCATTGTTCGATGATGGTCCTACTCATCTGTTTTTTACTTATCCGATAGAACACTAAAGGATAAGCATGACCAAGAAACCATTAGCACATTAATCCAAATTATTCATCCTGTTTTGTTGTTCCTGATCAAAAGGATGTCTGCCTGATTATCCACAGAGATTTTACCCTTTGACACCACTCCCGAAAACCCCATATTAAAGAACATACATATCTTTTTTTGCCATTGATGAAATTTGTTATTGACACAAACAGAATGATATAGTTTTATCATTTTATGGATTCTAATCTCAACTTCATCGGAAAGAACATCCGGTTCTTTCGTCGGTCAAGAAACTGGACCCTGGCCCGGCTGTCCGCCAAGATAGGCATCCAGGAAGGCCCCCTGGGTCGTATCGAGCGGGGATTGAACCTTCCCTCTGCCACCGTGATCTACAAGCTCACCCAGGCTCTAGACGTCCCTGCCAATGCCCTGTTTGCCCCGGAACTCACCCAGGCCCGGGTCGCTGCCGAAAATACCGATGCCATGTTTGTCACCATCGACCCCGAGCCCCTTCTTCCCCCTAAAAAACTCCTGATGACCTGCCATGAAATCATGACGGCCTTCCACGCCATGGAAGACATCCTCAAGGTCCAGAAACATGCTTATTTTCCCCTGTGCATTCCCTTTGAGCCAGACTATACCGGCATGGAACAGCTCTCCATCCAGGTTCGAAACTATCTGGGCATTGGAGATGCCGTCGTCTTTGACTACCTGGAGCTGTTTGAAAATTTCGGACTGCGAATTATTCTCTTTCCCTTCATGAAAACCGCAGATGCCTTTGACGGGCTCTCTTTTTT
>Ga0265295_1000878_pt1 | contig 56897 bp, 44 predicted proteins | sample Munlansysbiofilm_FD_192503 | JGI IMG/M metagenome (GOLD analysis project Ga0265295, IMG submission 192503) | Leachate microbial communities from a municipal landfill in Southern Ontario, Canada - Methane capture system biofilm | ecosystem: Engineered > Solid waste > Landfill > Unclassified ... | reverse complement strand
ACAGCGAAGGGCTTACCGCTACTGAAAGTGTAACAACCTTAGCAAATGCAAATGTGCTTGAAGGTCTTTTAGGCGATGAGGGCAGCCCTGATATTATAGAAGGCAATTCAGCCAATGATACTCTAACCAGTAGCGTTGAAGGAACTGCGGATGAGCGTCTATACGGTCACGAAGGCGATGATACTATTGACGGCGGAGATGGCAATGACCTGATCCGCGGAGGTGCCGGCAACGATACGCTAAATGGCGGTGATGGCAATGACATATTGATTGACGGCAACGGTGCAGATACCTTCAGCGGCGGTGCAGGTGATGATTGGATCGTCATATCCGATACATCATCATTTGTCTCCATCGATGGAGGGACAGGCGTAGATACGCTTTTCCTCTCCGGCAGCGGCATGACACTTGATTTAGCTGGAGTTAGCGGTACCACAATAGTCAGTATCGAGAAAATCGACCTCACTGGCACTGGAAATAATGCCCTTATATTAAGCTATAGCGATCTACTTGCATTAAGCGAAAGCAGCGATATCCTTTATGTCACTGGCGATAGCGGTGATACAGTTACGCTATCAGAAGAAACATTTATAGGAACAGATATTGTTGATGGAATTACATACGATACCTACAATATAGGCGGCACGGCCACAGCTGATATCTGGGTACAGCAAGGCGTCACGGTTCTATAAAACTTCTTTGAACACTTGACTCCCGTAATTAGAGGAGTCAATTATCACCAATCAATTAATAATTCTTTTAATTAATTTATTTTATTAAAAAATAATTGTATTAATTATTATATAATATAAATAGGTTTAGATTGTTCAATAAGCATATAAAGCACTATCTATAATTAATAATCACACTGTGATTGTAAGAGAAGAAATGGCAAAAATAATTCAACTAATAACAAAAGCTTCTACTAAACAGGTATCAACAGTCCCATCAGGCGAACGCGCAATGGGCAATCCGTTGATAATTAAAGCGCAAGCGGGTGTTAAATATGAATTAAAAGATGCTGCGACCAAAGTTGCGCCGCAGCAGTTATTGCTATTACGCAAAGGAAAAGATCTCTGGATCAAACTAGATGATGAAGAAGAAGATGCATTAAACACGACAGATGCTCCGGATATCATTATTGAAAATTACTATGATGATTCGCCTGGCAGCCTGATAGGTATGTCTGAAGATGGGCGATATTATAACTATGCTCCGCAAGAAGGAATTAGTGACCTATTCTCCGTAAACATGGATGATGGTGAGTTCTCATATCAAAGCTTAGGGTATTCAGATGTAATAGGCGAAAGTAATTGGGTACCGTACATACTAGGAGCACTTATACTAGGTGGTATAGCAATTGGATTAAATGATGACGATAATGCACCAGATACACCAGATACTCCTGATAAACCGGATATGACAGCTGCCACTGATACAGGATCAAGTAACACAGATGACTATACCGGAGATAATACTCCTGATTTTGCTATCACCCCTCCAGCAGAAGGAGAAACCCCCAATCTTTATATAGACGGTATGCTTGTATCTTCTACATTTGACCCTGTCAACAATATACTCACACCTATAAACCCTATTCTTAATGGTCCACACACAATTACTATCACAGTAACCGATTCTAATGGAGAATCATCACAATCTCCGGGATTAGATATTGTGATTGACACCACACCTCCACTAGCTCCAACAGTTGAGATCGCCGAGGATGCAAATAATGACGGATATATCAACGCTGGCGAACTCAGTGGTGATGTGGATGTGAGAGTTACACTTCCTGCAGGTACTGTGGCCGGAGATACACTTAATGTAACTGACGGTACAACGCCTCAAACATTTATACTTACTGCAACTGATATCACTAACGGTTATATAGATACCTCATTTGCTTCTCCGGGTGAAGGAAACACTATTACTGTAACTGCAACCGTAACTGATACGGCAGGTAACACTGGTCCTGACGGAAGCAGTAGTGCAACGATTGATACAACGGCAGATAATGACGGTGATGGAAATACTATAACTATCGAAAGTATCACCGTTGATAGTGGTACTGTGGGTGATCTCATCACAAACGATACCAATATATTGATCCATGGTACGGTGGATTTAGATGATGGCAACACCCTTAGTGTATCTTTTAATGGTATTACATACACGGTCGGTGTTGATCCGGAACTAACAGTAGATGGTGCCGGCAACTGGACATTGGATGTAACCGGTACAACCCTAATGAATGGTATTTATCCAGTCATTGCAACTGTAACTGATATTGCAGGCAATACAAATACAGACAGTGTTCCAGTTACGATCGATACCACGCCGCCTGCCCTTTTGATAACGATTGACGATATTACATCCGATAATATAATCAATGCCGCAGAAGCCAGTGGGGATATTGCGGTGAGCGGAACAGTAACAGGTGAGTTCAGTGCCGGAGATACGGTCACTCTTATTGTTAATGGAAGCACATTCACAGGAACAGTTGATGCAGCAGGAGACTTTAGTATAAATGTACCGGGAAGTGATCTTGTAGCAGATGGCGACCTCACTGTAGATGCAAGTGTAAGCCATACTGATGCAGCCGACAACATAGGTACTGCAACAGATACTCAAACCTACACTGTGGACATTACTGCGACCATCACTAACACAACTCCTATAGAAGGTGATGATATCATCAATGCTTCTGAGGATAACGATGTTGTTATAAGCGGAACTACTGCAGGTGTAGAGGCAGGCCGAACAGTAACTGTAGTTATAAGTGACGGCGTTACGAATGTTACTACGACAGCAACGGTGCAAGCAGACGGCTCATGGACAGCTGCAGCTGCGGATGTATCAGGCTTGAATAACGGAACGCTTACAGTAACTTCAAGCGTTACCGATCTTGCCGGTAACCCTGTAAGCGATACGGATAATGTAACACTTGATAATATTGCGCCGACCATCACTAACACAACTCCTATAGAAGGTGATGATATCATCAATGCTTCTGAGGATAACGATGTTGTTATAAGCGGAACTACTACAGGTGTAGAGGCCGGCCGAACAGTAACCGTAGTTATAAGTGACGGCGTTACGAATGTTACTACGACAGCAACGGTGCAAGCAGACGGCTCATGGACAGCTGCAGCTGCGGATGTATCAGGCTTGAATAACGGAACGCTTACAGTAACTTCAAGCGTTACCGATCTTGCCGGTAACCCTGCAAGCGATACGGATAATGTAACACTTGATAATATTACGCCGACAACTAACTCTACAATAGATAGTTATGTTGATGATGTCGGATCTATTCAAAGTACAGCTTCAACTGCACCAACTACGGACGATCCATTAGTTACACTTCATGGCACAAACGAAGCATTGCAACCAGGAGAAGTTATAAATGTTTATCGTGATGGTGTATTTATAGGTGTAGCAACTTCTATTACCAGTACCACTTGGGAATTAGCTGGCGTAACGATTGATACCGAAAGTGATACCTTTACAGTTAAAATTGCTGATGCTGCCGGAAATACTTTTGATGGAACAGGCAGTTTGGATATTGCATTAGATACAACTCCTCCAACAACTAACTCTACAATAGATAGTTATGTTGATGATGTCGGATCTATTCAAAGTACAGCTTCAACTGCACCAACTACGGACGATCCATTAGTTACACTTCATGGCACAAACGAAGCATTGCAACCAGGAGAAGTTATAAATGTTTATCGTGATGGTGTATTTATAGGTGTAGCAACTTCTATTACCAGTACCACTTGGGAATTAGCTGGCGTAACGATTGATACCGAAAGTGATACCTTTACAGTTAAAATTGCTGATGCTGCCGGAAATACTTTTGATGGAACAGGCAGTTTGGATATTGCTTTGGATATAACACCTCCAACAACTGCTGCTTCTATAGTGATCGTACTTGACACCGACAATGACGGCACAATCAGTCCAACAGAAACAGGAGGGGCTGCGACGACAGATGTCGATGTTGGTATCCCTGCAGATGCTCAAACAAGTGATGTCATCACAGTAACTAATGATTTGACTAGTACCGTGATCGCCACTTATACGGTAGGCAGCGGAGGTGTCGCTGCCGGTTCCACTCAAACTATCACAGGTGTTGCATTGCCGACAGGCGACAATATTCTTACTGTTTCAACTTCTATCCATGATGCTGCCGGAAATGTCGGTCCAAGTGCTAGCGACAGCGCCATAATCAATCAACCTCCGATCGTTAGTGCTAACAATGATGCATTATTAGGTCTTATAGGTGCTGATGCTCTAGGGCTGCTTGACTTTTCAAATCAAGCGTTGTTTGCTATTGACCCAAATAACAATATAGAGACTGTTATAGTCGAATTTAGCAGAGGTTTAGGCGTCGGTTCTTATCAGCTAACTGCATCAAGCACTATGGCTGCAGAATTTGGCTTAACTATGACGATCGTAAATGATCCTGGAATTGTGTTTGTACTTGGACCCAGTTCGACAATTACCATTACTGCTCAGGGTGGCGGTCCGATAGATAATCAAAAATTAAACGAGTTTCTTACAACTATACATTTTGTAGATTCAACCCTTACTTTAGGAGTAGGTGACTCTTTAAGCATTGAGGCAACGGATACAGATGGATCAAGCGACAGTGATTCGGCTAACAGTTTGCTAAATCTAGGTCTACTTGCAGATCAGGGAACTGATTCTGGCATTCAGGAAGGCACCTCCGGAGACGATACCCTGACTGGTACAGCAGAGGCTGATCGTCTTTATGGTTATGCAGGGAATGATATACTATCAAGCTTGGGCGAAAATGATCTACTGCGTGGAGGTGCCGGCGACGATACCCTCAATGGAGGCGATGGCAATGATATCCTTATCGGCGGCAGTGGCATCGACACGCTTAATGGAGATGCAGGAGATGATCAGCTTGCATATGATACCCAAGATACGATCAATGGTGGAGCAGGCACGGATACCCTCTATATTGACGGAAGCGGTATTACCATTGATCTTACGACTATCAGCGATACACAAATAACCGGAATCGAAATAATCGACATCACAGGCACCGGGGACAATGCTCTTATATTAAGTTATAGCGATCTGCTTGCACTCAGTGATACCAGCGATATACTATATGTCACCGGAACTCAAGGTGACACTGTTACTCTCACAGGAGAAGTATTTACAGGTTCACAAACAATTAATAGTATCATATATAATACTTACGATATTGGCGGCACAGATGCAGCTGACATCTGGGTACAACAAGACATTACAGTCCTATAAAACTTCTTTAAATAATTGACTCCTGTAATTAGAGGAGTCAATTATTACTAATCAATTAATAATTCTTTTAATCAATTTATTTTATTAATAACAATTGTATTAATTATGCTACAATATGAGGAGTTAAGCTTATGTTATATCATAAGTATGTAAAGCATTGCTTAATAATTAAATCACATTGTAGTTGCAGGAGAAAAAATGGCAAAAGTAATTCAACTGATAACAAAAGGCACTACCGAACAGATATCATCTGTAGAAGTAGGTGCAGGAAAAGCTGCCAATACACTGATCATTAAAGCGCAAGCAGGTGTTAAATACGAACTAAAAGATACTGCCACCAAGTTCGCTCCACACAAATTATTGCTAATACGCAAAGGAAAAGATCTCTGGATCAAACTAGATGACAAAGAAGAGGATGCATTAAACACAACCGATGCTCCAGATATCATTATTGAAAACTATTACGATAATTCATCTGGCAGCCTGATAGGTATGTCTGAAGATGGGCAATACTATAACTATGCTCCATTAGACGGCAATAGTGATCTGTTGGCTGCAAATATGAATGATGGTGAGTTCTCATATCAAAGCTTGGGATATTCAGACGTAATAGGCGAAAGTAATTGGGCGCCATTTATACTAGGAGCGCTTATACTGGGTGGTTTAGCAATTGGATTAAATGATGACAATAATGCACCAGATACACCAGATACTCCTGATAAACCGGATATGACAGCTGCGACCGATACAGGAACAAGTAACATAGATGACTATACCGGAGATAATACTCCTGATTTTGCTATCACCCCTCCAGCAAATGGTCAAACACCAAATCTTTATATAGATGGTATGCTTGTATCTTCTACATTTGACCCTGTCAACAATATACTCACACCTATAAACCCTATTCTTAATGGTCCACACACAATTACTATCACAGTAACCGATTTTAATGGAGAATCATCACAATCTCCGGGATTAGATATTGTGATTGACACCACACCACCAGCAACTACTGTGAATATCGATAGCATAACCGATGACAGCGGAACTGTGGGTGATTTTATCACGAATGACAATGACGGTTTGATAGTAGGTGCTACGCTTTCTACTTCATTGGCAAGTGGCGAGAAACTTCTCTATAGTACCAATGGAGGTGTTACTTGGACAGATATCACAGCTTCAGTCTTTGGAACAAGTGTGAGCTATCATGATCTAAATTTATCCACCACAAAAACAGTATTGATGAAAGTAATAGATGGAGCAGATAATGATGGCGCAGTGGATGCTCAGCTGGTTACGATCGATGATGCAGGACCAACTACAACCATAAACATCAACAGTATCACAGACGATAGCGGTGTCTTGGATGATTTCATAACCAATGACAATGATGGCTTAATAGTAGGTGCTACACTTTCGGCCGAATTAGCAGCCGGTGAAAAGCTAATGTATAGAACCGATGGTGGTATTTGGATAGATATCACTAGTTCAGTTACAGGAACAGCTATTAACTACACTGATGCTAACTTAACTGCTACTGATGTAGTACAGATGAAAGTAGTAGACGAAGCAGAAAATGATGGTGCTGTAGCTGCTCAATTAGTTACCATAGACACCACTCCGCCTATTACTGCTGTGAATATCAATAGTATCATCACGGACAGCGGCATAATCGGCGATTTTGAAACCAGTGATGATAACGGTTTAGTCATAGGTGCTACACTCTCATCTAGCCTAGCAACTGACGATAAGCTTCTCTACAGCAACAATAACGGTGCAACATGGATAGACATCACTGGCTCGGTTAGCGGATTTGCTGTCAGCTATTATGATATAGCCTTGGTCAGCACTGCAACTGTAAAAATGAAAGTAGTTGATCCTGCAGGCAACTAAGGAGCAACAGATACTCAACTGATCACTATTGATGTTTTAGGACCTGCAACTACTGTGAATATCGACAGTATCACTGTTGACAGCGGAACTGTGGGTGACTTCATCACTAGTGACCATGATGGGTTAACAGTGGATGCTACTCTCTCAGCCGAATTGGCAAGCGGTGAAAAACTTCTCTATAGAACAAACGGCGGTTTATGGGTAGATATCACTAGCTTTGTTAGCGGAACAAGCGTAAGCTATACTGACTTTGCTTTAACGAATACTGCTAATGTGCAAATGAAAGTGGTCGACTCAGCAGATAACGATGGGGCTGCAGCTTCCCAGTTAGTTACTATTGATATAATCTACCCTACTACCACTGTAGATATCAACAGCATAATCGATGACAACGGTGTTGCAGATGATTTCATTACTAACGACAATAATGGTTTAATAGTAGATGCTGCTCTCTCAGCCGAATTGGCAACTGATGAAAAGCTTATGTACAGCACTGATGGCGGTGTAACATGGATCGATATCAGCGGTTCGGTTTCTGGGCATAATGTTCTATATGCGGATGCTACTTTGACAAGTACTAAAACAGTAGAAATGAGAGTAGTCGATGCAGCAGACAACCACGGTCCATTAAGCGCTCAATTGGTCACTATCGATGCAACAGCGCCGACTACGACTGTCATTATCGATGGTATCACGGATGATAGCGGTACTGTCGGGAATTTTGCAACTAACGACAATAACGGTTTACTCATAGACGGTATACTCTCGGATGATTTGGCAAGCGATGAAAAGCTCATGTACAGTACTGATGGCGGTACAACATGGATAGATATCACTAGCTCGGTTATCGGAATAAACGTGAGCTACTTTGATGCGAGTTTGACTGGCACTACAACTGTGGAAATGAAAGTAGTTGACGCAGCAGATAACAATGGGGCTGTAGCTTCTCAGCTAATAACTATAGATACAACCCCACCAACTACTACTGTTGATATTAACGGTATTATTGTAGACAGCGGCACGATAGGCGATTTTAGCACTAATGACCATGACGGTTTAACAATTAGCGCTATCCTTTCAACCACTTTGGCAAGTGACGATAAACTTCTCTACAGTACCGATGGCGGTGCTACTTGGTTGGATATCACTAGCTCAGTCTTAGGAACGGCTGTAAACTACCATGATCTTTTATTAACAAGCACCGCAACTGTAGAGATGAAAGTAGTTGACGATGCAGGCAATAGCAGCGCGGTTGATGCTCAGTTAGTTACTATTACAGTAGCTGGTCCTGCGACCACTATAGATATCAACAACATCACTGATGACAGCGGAATAGTAGGTGATTTCACGACTAATGACAATAACGGATTAACTGTAGGAGCTGCCCTGTCAGCCGGTCTGGATGTTGGGGAGAAACTTCTCTATAGCAATGATAGCGGTGCAACATGGATAGATATCAGTAGCTGGGTTGTTGGTACATCGGTCAGCTACGATGATGCTGCGCTAATCAGTACATCAATTGTAGAAATGAAAGTAGTCGATGCAGCAGATAACGACGGAGCAGTAGCTTCTAAGATGATCACTATAGATACCACAATGCCGACTACTACTGTAGATATCCACCACATTATAAATGACAGTGGTATAACTCATGATTTCATCACAAATGATAATGACGGATTAATTATAGATGCTACTCTTTCTACTTCATTGGTAAGCGGAGAGAAACTTTATTACAGTAATGATAACGGTGCAACATGGATAGACATCACTAGCTCGGTTAGTGTAACGACTGTAAATTACTATGATGCGACCTTGACCAGTACCGCAACAGTAAAAATGAAAGTAGTCGACGCGGCAAATAACGAAGGAATAGAATACAACCAACTCATAACCATAGACACCACACCACCAGCAACTACTGTGAATATCGATAGCATAACCGATGACAGCGGAACTGTGGGTGATTTTATCACGAATGACAATGACGGTTTGATAGTAGGTGCTACGCTTTCTACTTCATTGGCAAGTGGCGAGAAACTTCTCTATAGTACCAATGGAGGTGTTACTTGGACAGATATCACGGCTTCAGTCTTTGGAACAAGTGTGAGCTATCATGATCTAAACCTATCCACTACTAAAACCGTGGAGATGAAAGTAGTCGACGCGGCAGATAATGATGGGATGGTGGAGAGTCAGTTGGTTGTGATCACCAATGACACTACGCCGCCTCAATCCGCTGCAACTGTAGTGATCGTACTTGATACCAACAATGATGATACCATCAGTCCATCAGAAAAAGGGGCAGCTACCACTACAAATGTCAACATAGGCATCCCTTCGGATGCCCAAATAGGTGATGTCATCACGGTAACCAATAATTTGACCAGTTTGGTGATCGCTACTTATACAGTAGATGGCACCACAGTAGTTGCCGGCACTACCAAAGTCATTACAGGTATTACTCTGCCATCAGCTACTGAAGTTCTCACTATTACCACAGCTATCCGTGACGCAGCAGGAAATATAGGACCGAGTGCAAGCGATAAAGCTATCATCAATAAAGCGCCGATCGTTAGCGCTAACAATGATGCATTATTGGGTCTTGTCGGCACAGAAATGTTAGTACTTTTTGATTATTCGAATCAAGCAGTATTTGCCATGGATCCAAACAATAATATTCAAACCGTTGTGGTGCGATATACATCATCGGTGAATATTAGCACATACCAACTCACTGCCTCTAGTGCCTTGGCAGCTGAATTGGGCTTAAATATAACAATAGTCAATAACACGGGAGCCTTATCTTCATCAACAATTACCATAACAGCGGTGGCTGGCGGTGCGATTGATAATACAAAACTTAATGAACTGCTTACCACGATACACTTCATAAATACAGGGCTTAGCGTAGCTCCGTCGGATACTTTGAGCATAACCGCGACAGATACCAATGGATTATCCGACAGCGATTCGGCAAATAACGTATCAAATATCAGTTTGCTCCATACTCAAGGATCTGATTCCGGCATCCAAGAAGGTACCGGCGGAAATAATACTCTAACCGGCACGGTTGATGCTGATCGTCTTTACGGTTATGGAGGAAATGACAGGTTAAATGGCGACGACGACAATGATCTGCTGCGCGGCGGTAGTGGCAATGATAACTTAAATGGCGGTGATGACGATGATATTCTTATTGGTGGAAATGGTGTTGATAGTCTTTATGGAGGGGCAGGAGATGATAAGATTGAGTATGATAACTTTGATGCAGTTATTAATGGGGGAATAGGATTAGACACTCTTTATATTGCCGGAGGCGGTATAACTCTTGATATTACCCACAACAATAGCAGCAAGATTACCGGCGTGGAAAAAATCGACCTCACCGGTACCGGAAACAATGCTCTTATACTAGATTATAACGATATGCTTGCACTCAGTAATACCGGTGATGTACTTTATGTCACCGGAAATGGCGGAGACACAGTCACTCTCACCGGTGAAATATTCATGGGCTCACAGACAGTTGATGGAATCATATACAACACCTACAACATCGGCGGCACAAGCTCCCCAGACATTTGGGTGCAAGAAGCAGTTAGAGTTATATAAAATCTATTTAAATGGTTGACTTTGGCATTAGAAGAGTCAACCATCATCAATTAATAACTTTTAGTTAATTTATGTTATTATAAATAATTCTATTAAATTATTATACAATATAACATAGGTTTCGATTGTCATATATTTATTATTCAATATGACATCAAAAAAATCTACCATTTTAATCCATACTTTATTATCGCTGAAATTGATTGATGATAATTTTTTATGCATAATATAAAATATTTTTTAAGTTTATAAAATAATTATATAATGCAATGGGACTTTAAAATAAAATTTTCGGAGTAAAAAAAATGTAGTCAAACAATAGCCATTTTTATAGTTATATAGGGGGATAAATGGCAAAAGCAATCCAATTAATCACAAAAGGCAATACAACACAGATATCAACTGTAACGGCAGGTATGGGGAAAACCGGCAATACACTGATAATCAAAGCACAAGCAGGCGTAAAATACGAACTGAGAGATGTGGCAACAAAGCATGCACCAAAACAGCTATCTTTTGTACGCAAAGGAAAAGATCTCTGGATCAAAATCAAAGACGAAGAAGATCCACTAAACACAACCGATTCTCCAGATATTATTATTGAAGATTACTACAATTATTCAACGATTAATTTAATCGGATTATCTGAGGATGGACAATATTTTAACTATGTTACACCAAAAGACATTAGTGATCTATTTGCTATACATACAGACGAAGGTCAATTTTCATTTTATAGCCCGGGGAATATACTGGGCGTAGTTAGTATTCTTGGGCTCGTATCATTGATAGATGTATCACAAAAAGCGAAACCAAACAACAGCGCAGAAGATATAATGCCTATCGAGGCATTTGAAAATATGATGACTATAATGATAGATATGTTTAGCGAACGTATGCAAAATTCGGACGATCCTTTTGTTGAAATGGCAAACACCATGGGCTCTATGATGTACTCATTTATGGATGGCTTAACCGGCAACACGTCAGAAGCCTCTATCGGGGAATTTGCTCTAAAGATGGGTGAGGCAATACATCAGTTCATGATAGGACTCACCGGAAGCGATGAGAACTTTGCTCAAACACTTGGTGATATGATGGGTACCATGCTCGGGAGTATGATGTCCAAGATGACTGGCAATACCGAAGCTCCTCTACAAAGTTTCATGACCATAATGAATGACTCAATTAGCCGTTTTATGAATGAAATGAGTACAAACATAAACAGTATCATAAGTCCGATAATAGACATGATGAATACAATGCTGACATCAATAGATGGAAATATAGAGACGATCGAAACTATGTTTGCTGCAACAAATGAAACGATGCAAAGCATGATCGAGATGAGTCCAGAATATATGATGACGATACTCCGTCTCTCGGATGATATTGGATTGATGGCAGACAGGATCGGTGAAATGGCAGACAAGATCGTAGATACTCAGGTGATCCAAAGCGAGAACTTCCTCACTACACAAGAAAATGCTATTAGACTGATAGAGATACTCCTGAGCCAACCCGAACCTATTCAAAGCATGGCTGGATTTGATGTACTGGTATGGGATATTACCTCTGCTATAGATACGCTACAAAGCATAAGTAATGGGTATGATGTTTTTCCAGATAACCTCTACATTCAAGATAGTAGTGGAACGCTGGAGACAGTACCTGAAATAACAGAACCATTTGTATCAATGATGGAGATATTTGTTAATGAGATGATGGTGCTCATAATGGATACATTTACTTCTGAATTTCTCACCGAAGGCAACTTGTTTGATAATATGGCAAACACCATGGGCTCTATGATGTACTCATTTATGGATGGCTTAACCGGCAACACGTCAGAAGCCTCTATTGAGGAATTTGCTCTGACGATGGGTGAGGCAATACATCAGTTCATGATAGGACTCACCGGAAGCGATGAGAACTTTGCTCAAACACTTGGTGATATGATGGGTACCATGCTCGGGAGTATGATGTCCAAGATGACTGGCAATACCGAAGCTCCTCTACAAAGTTTCATGACCATAATGAATGACTCAATTAGCCGTTTTATGAATGAAATGAGTACAAACATAAACAGTATCATAAGTCCGATAATAGACATGATGAATACAATGCTGACATCAATAGATGGAAATATAGAGACGATCGAAACTATGTTTGCTGCAACAAATGAAACGATGCAAAGCATGATCGAGATGAGTCCAGAATATATGATGACGATACTCCGTCTCTCGGATGATATTGGATTGATGGCAGACAGGATCGGTGAAATGGCAGACAAGATCGTAGATACTCAGGTGATCCAAAGCGAGAACTTCCTCACTACACAAGAAAATGCTATTAGACTGATAGAGATACTCCTAAGCCAACCCGAACCTATTCAAAGCATGGCCGGATTTGATGTGCTGGTGTGGGATATTACTTCTGCTATAGATACTATGCAAAGTATAAGTAATGGATATGACGTTTTTCCAGATGATATCTATGTTCAAGATAGTAGCGGAACATTGAGTATGATAAAGGAGAGTGATCTTATATTGGAGGATGGATCTGCGGTTAATATTTCTAATTTTCTTAACGATCAGTCGATCATTGTCGGATATACGATTCCAAATTCATCTTTGATGAACGTTTCAGATTTATCGGCATTAATTACTTCTATCCAATCACAAACCTATTCCATCCAAGGTCTACCTATGATCCCAACTCAAAACGGCATAGTTTCTATTGCCAAGATGAATAGCATAATGAGTTTAATAATGGGAATGTTCATCGGTGTCCAGTTTACCTCGAACTATGATACGATCGATGAATCAGCATTGTCTGAAATAACGGAACCATTCATGTCAATGGTGGAGATATTCATAGATGAAATGAATATGGATGCTATGATGCCAATGATAAACTACATAAGAGAAAACTTGATTGGAATAATGAGTGATCCTGATATGATAGAGTCATTGCCTTATATGGCTGAGGCTATGATGAATTCTATGTCCGATGCAATGGCATCGGCGGAATCATTCGACGAAATGATGGTGCTCATAATGGATGCCTTTACTTCTGAAATCCTCACCGAAGGCAACATGTTTGATAACATGGCAAACACCATGGGCTCTATGATGTACTCATTTATGAATGGTTTAACCGGCAACAATACAGAAGCCTCTATTGAGGAATTTGCTCTGACGATGGGCGAGACAATACATCAGTTTATGATAGGACTAGCTGGAAGTGATGAGAACTTTGCTCAAACGCTTGGCGATATGATGGGCTCAATGGTCGGGAGCATGATGTCAGGAATAACTGGCGATAGTGTTACACCACTACAAAGTTTCACAAACATCATGAGCGACATGACAAGCCGTTTCATAAATGACATGAGCACCAACATGGCAAGTGTGATGGATCCAATGACCAGTTTATTGGATACGATGATGACCACCATGGATGGGAACATGGAGACGATAGAAACTATGTTTGCTGTAACAAATGAAACGATGCAAAACATTATCGAGATGAGTCCAGAGTATATGATGACAATACTTCGTCTCTCGGATGATATTGGGTTAATGGCAGACAGGATCGGTGAAATGGCAGACAGGATCGTAGATACGCAGGTGATCCAAAGCGAGAACTTCCTCTCTATGCAAGAAAATGCCCTTAGGCTGGTCGACATAATGATAGAAAACCAAACGAACCTCACTGATCAGATAGGGATGGAGGCATTCACTGAGATTATGGACAATCTTAACAAGATAAATTCTGTAATATCGTCATTGATCTTTTCAAAATTTTCTGCTGAGTCGATTCTACCTAGCCAACTTTATTTGCAAACGCCAAGCGGTGAATTGATCGCCATCAGCGAAAGTGACCTCCTAAATGCAGACGTGTCGGCTGACATTTCTGAGTTTTTGAATGGCAATCAACTATTGGTAGGTTTTACGATCCCCAATGCCCCATTAATGACACTAAATAACTTGATGGAGTATGTAGCATTTATTCAAAATGGCGGATTTGATATGAACCAGTTGCCTATGTTTGGCTTCACAGTGCAAGATGCATCGATGATTGACATGAGCAGTATAATGAACTCGATAATAGGAATGTTCGTGGCGACTTGGGCTACCTCGACCCAATCTATTGATCCATCTGTAACAGGCTCATTTATAACAATAATGGAAAGCTTTATGGGCGATATGGAGAATATGACAATAGAGCAATTCTCCTCTTTGATGAACCAGACAATAACAGTGATATCTGAAAGCACTATGATAGATTCTATGATGCAAATGAGCGATACGATGATGGAAATGACAACGGATTTGCTAAGTTCAATATCGCCAAACTCGTTCAACGCAATGACGAGTACGATGATACAGAGTTTCGATAGCACAATTTCAGTGACAAATACGCCAATAGATGCGATGGGCTATACGATGGGATCGACAATATTCTCATTCATGAGAGGATTAAGTCAAAACGAAGAAGAGCTGACTGACTACGAGCTCGCTAGAATGATGGGGAATATAAGCCAACAATTTATGACAAAAGTCACCGGAAGCGTAGACAAATCCGCTGCGGCAATGGGGGAAATGATAGGCTCCATAATGGGTGCCTTTATGGCATCGATTACTGGTGATTCGCAAGATCCTCTAGGTACATTTATAGATAACATGATGATGTCTCAATTTATAAATGATTTTACAGATAGTGCCTCATGGATGATGAAATCAATAGTCGATGTAATGGACACGATGCTAATAGCCATTCAAGGAAATACGGACTATATCATCTCAATGCTCGATATACTCAACGAGTCAGCGCAAGATATGATACAGATGAGCCCGACATATATAGCGACGATCTTGCGCCTATCAGACGATATCGGTCTGATGGCAGATAGGATTGGGGAGATGGCTAACAGGATCGTTCAAACAGAAGTGATCCAAAGTACCAATTTCCTCGCAACACAGCAAAATACGATGGAGTTGATCACAATGCTCACCAAGAGCTCATTCGATTTTGAGCCGACTACGAGTGAAATGTTAATGGTTGCGCTGGAAAATCTCACAAAATTTCAAAACGTAATGAATAATGTTTCTATTGCAGCCGAAAGCTTAAGTAACACCATTGTCCCAAACAACTTATACCTAATAAATGATCTGGGCGAATTAATTCAGATGAACAAAACGGATCTCGTAAATACCACAGGCGGTACTGATATCTCTTCGTTTTTAAATCAGACCAATTTGCTGGTAGGATATACAATCCCTTTTAGCTCTTCAATGACTCTTGCTGATCTATCTAGTATGGCACAAATGATCGAGGGAAGCGGATTTGACCTGCAGCAGCTGCCGATATTTGCGAACGCGACATCGATTATGGACATTGACACCTTTATAGAAAGTATGTTTACGACCGATTCACTTAATATGATAGATCTGCCAATCGATCAGTTCAACCAGATGATCCAAAACTTCCAATCCCATATTGATCTTGGTGTATCACCGATGGATATTATAGGGCAGACAGCAGGATCGATGATAAATGCTTTTATGAGCAACATGATCCAAACTGGTATGATGCAAACATCGTTGGAATTTAATGAGCTAATGGGAAATATAGTACGGGAGTTTATGATCGGCATAACCGGATCTCAAGAGGCGCCTGCCGTGGCGATGGGGGAGATGATAGGTTCCATGATAGGCTCATTTATGGCCTCTATCACAGGAGATGAACTGACTCCGATGAGTAGTTTCGCTCAAACAATAATTGAAAGTTTTGTCCAACTTGCTGACACTGCGTCACAAAATATACTTACTATTATGGATCCAACAATTGAACTGATGGAAATGTTTATAAACGACATGAATACTTATACGGATCTATTTATTTTGATGTTTGAAAACTCCGACATGACTATTGATGCTATGATCGATCAAATTCCTTCATATCTGAACACAATGCTCATGTTATCTGACGAGATTGGTCTGATGGCAGACCGGATCGGCGAAATGGCGGACAGGATCATAGATACGCAGGTGATCATGAGCGAGAACTTTCTTGCAACCCAACAAAATGCCATATTATTGATGAGCCTGCTCACAGAAAATTCTGACGTGATCCAAGACAAGATGGGGAGCGAATCATTTATCACAATGATGTCGACTTTATCGGATGCAATAACAACACTCAATACTGTAGCGGCCTCCTCTATTCCGCAAGATTACAAAAGTGCACTCTATTTACAGAATGCTGATGGAGAGATCATCCAGCTCGATTCAGCACAATTACTTTTGAATGACGGTTTCTCTTTTGAGATTGCCTCGATGCTAGACGGCTCGACGCTGCTGGTAGGATATTCAGTGCCAGCATCATCGGTTATAAATATGGGCGGATGGATGGATGTTGCAGATATCACCGCACTGCCTGTCTTGGACCCTAACATAAACCTAGATATGAACGATATAATCCGCTCAATAATGAATATGATGATGGGCAATGCCATAGGGATCCCTATAGAGCAAAGTATAAGCGCTCCGTTTATGTCAATTATGGAAAGTTTTGCCGACGGCATGGGAATATCGATAGACGAATTTGAAACGATGTTTGATTCAATTATGGAAACAACGATGGTCAAAGACATGGTCATAGCAATGAAGGACATTGCACAAGAAGTGATAACACTGACATATATGGATCAGTTTCTTGCACAGGAAGTAATAGTTGATACGATTATGAATACGTTTATGGCCAAAGGTACGCCTATGGCGGTGATGGCAGAATTGATGGGCTCCATAATGAACTCTCTTATCGGTGGAATGACTGGTTTTGGAATCAATGCTACCCCGATACAGACAGCATACAGTATGGGTGAGATGATGAAGTCGTTTATGATAGGCTTAACCGGAGAAGAAGAAAATTTAGCAATAGCAATTGGTGAGATGATAGGCTCTACCATGGAAGCGTTTATGGATGCTGCGACCGGCGAAGGAGAAGATTTTTTGATCATACTAGACTCGCTTATAGAACAAATGACTACAGAGATCACGGCAAACATGAGCGAACTCATTGTTCCAATGAATGACCTTTTTCTAATACTAAGCGAAGAGATGGACCAGACTATCACGCAAATACAATCAATGATGGCAACTCAAAATGATAATATGCAATCCATTTTAGATCAAAACGATGCTTTTATCGGCACTATAAATACTATTTCACAAGATATTATTGAAATGTCTCTTAAAATTGAGGATATGATACAAAGAATTGATCAGACTATCAAACTGCAGACTGATAATTTTATTGCGACCCAAAACAATCTAAACGCATTAGTCGATTCACTAATCCAATTATATACAAGCTCTTCGATTGAGTTTATGAAAAGCGGCATGGGAGAGGCGCTAAATAATCTGATGACAGCACAAATCACATTGAAGACCAGCTTGGCAAATATCGGTCTGCTTGCAGAATATGAAACTATGCCTGGTCTTTTGAAAGGCAGCTTGGAAGATGATATAAAAGAGGGGTTAAGTACCGCTGATTACATTTTTGGTTTTCAAGGAGACGATGCACTGTTTGGTATGGATGGCGATGATATTCTAGATGGAGGTGCTGGCAACGACACCCTCAATGGTGGCGAAGGCAATGATATACTAAATGGCGGCGATGGTGTCGATTTGCTTTATGGAGATGCCGGCGATGATCAAATAATTTATGATGCATCAGATTCTATTATTGACGGTGGAGCCGGAATAGATACTCTTTATATCGCAGGCAGCGGTGTCACTCTTGATCTTACAATTATTGCCGATACCAAGATAATCAGTATTGAAAAAATTGACCTCTCGGGCAGTGGGGATAATACTTTTATATTAAATTACAGTGATTTGTTGGCACTAAGCAATGATAGCGGTATACTCTTTATAACAGGAGATAGTGGCGATATGGTTGTCCTCTCAGAAAAGGTATTTGTAGATACTCAAACATTAGGCAATACTATATATAATACATATAGTATAGATGGCACAAGCTCCCCAAACATATGGGTACAGCAAGGTGTCACTGTTCTATAAAACTTCTTTGAAAATTGACTCCTCTAATTGCAGGAGTCAACCGCTGCTAATCAATAACTTATAATATACATTCAATTTAAAATATGAATAATTGATATATCTAAAATAGATATAGCAAACAAACTTTTTTGATGAATATAAGCAATAATTACTTAATTGTTATTATATTTTCTTATTTTTTATTAAAATAATATATTTTTTAAACAAAAAACTATAAACTTTAAACAAGCAGATCTTTTAAAAGACAGCTATAATTATTAATTATATTTTATACAAGGAGGTGTTATGAAACTTGGGTTTTTAGTAGATCTCAATTTATGCATGGGATGCAAGGGTTGTGAAATTGCCTGTAAAGTAGAAAATGAGGTACCGATAAGTTCATGGCGTTTACGCGTGAAGTATGTTGACATTGGTACATTTCCTGAAACTTCTAGAAGTTTTACACCGCTAAGATGCAATCATTGCGAAAATGCTCCGTGTGTACGCATATGCCCCGTTTCGGCATTGCATTATCTAGACAATGGTATTGTAAACATTGATAGCAATAGATGCATAGGATGCGCAGGCTGCATGATGGCTTGTCCTTATGGTGCGATTTATATGGACCCGGAAACAAACACCGCTGATAAATGTACATATTGTGCTCACAGAGTAGAAAGCGGCATGATGCCGGCATGTGTAGTAGCATGTCCGGTTGAAGCAAATATTTTTGGTGACGTAGAAGACGAATCTAGTCATATATCAAGATACATTATGGAACACCAAGGAAGCGTACAAGTTCGCAAACCTGAAAAACATACAGATCCTAAACATTATTATGTAGGCGGCGGCAATCAATCCCTAAATCCATTAGCTCACCAAAGACTTGAAGGATATGGATTGTTCAATAATGTTACTCATTTAGACACAATAGGAGATCCTAATCATTCAATGTTAGACCGTTTCTTGGCTCCAATTTTTGGTCATGAAGCACTAGATAATACAGGTTTTGCCAGCATGCAAGCCAACCAAGACAATGGCACTAAAGGAGGTCACTAATGGTAGAAAGTACTATAAATGCAACACAAGCAATTGTTTCACTTGATGTGCCATTACCAGGCATTATATGGGGTTGGATGATCACTCTAAACATGTGGGCCAAGAGCATCGGCACCGGCGTAATATTAGTAGGTGCGTTTCTATTTTATCGTTATAAAAATGAAGATATACCTAGCCTAAAATGGATAATGCCTACTGTCTCATTCGTAGCACTTAATGTATTTTTGCTGTTTACATTACTTGACTTGCATCAGCCACTACGTATGATAAATATATTTTTGCATCCTCACTTCACTTCAGCAATCACCGTGGGTGCCTGGATGGCGACACTGTTTACAGCACTTATTACACTACTAGCTGCTATTGGAATTCTTGATGCATTTCCAAATATCCTAAGACACAATGCAGTTGGTCGCATAGTACGAGAAAACAATGGATTATACGAAAAACTATTGCCGTTTATAATATTTTTGGCAATCCCTGTTACGCTATACACCGCTATCATTATGGCAGAAGCTAGTGCTAGAGAGCTGTGGCAAGCACCGGGTGAGATGACACAAATGCTCTTAGCAGCCCTAATGGCAGGAAGTGCGACTCTTATCTTCTTTGCTTTTGATTGGAACAAAAAAGTCAAAAAAAATCTAGCGGTTATTTTACTTTTAGCAATCGTTGTCAGTTTTACTCTTTATATGGGTGAATATTTCTTTTCATTCAAATCATCTGAAACAGAAGCAACTTTGGCATTTATTCACCTAGGCGGTTCGTACAGTATAGAGTTTTGGTCTGCCATGATAATAGGATTTATTGTCCCAATTTTTCTATTAATTAATGTATTAAGAGAAGATAACTATTCCTTGCTACGAATATCTGCTGTCATGGCACTAATAGGGCTATACTTGGCAAAAGATGTATGGCTCAAAATCCCACAAATGTTACCGCTTAGCTAAGGAGAGAAAATGGTGAAAAAAATGAATCAAACAACAACAAGCTTTTTTGACAGCAGAAGAACATTCCTCAAAGGAAGTGCTTATGGAATAGCAGGCATTGGTTTAGCTAAAGGTGTCTTTAGCACCATTGTTGATACTCCTGCAATGGCCGCAACCAAATTTACATCAACCCCAAAAAAACTTGCTTTTTATCCACCGCATAATCAGTGGGATAGCTTCACCGAGCTTGACGGTACAGACTGGAAACGGGGTGGAACTGGCAGAAACAATGGAATTGCAAGTGAAGATAATCCAAGCGGTATCAAAGCTACAGAATATATGTTGGTCCCAACTATCTGCAATAATTGCGAATCATTATGCGGTCTAACGGCTTGGGTTGATGTGGGAGAATATAAAAAATCCAAAGATCCAAAAGATCTTAGGGTGAGAAAATATATGGGAAATCCTTTGCATTACGGAAGCCGAGGCAGAAACTGTGCCAAAGGATACGCGACACTATCGCAAATGTATGATCCAGACAGGATTCCGTTTCCATTGAAAAGAGCTCCTGGCTCAAAAAGAGGCGAAGGAAAATGGATTAGAACCACTTGGGATGAAGCGATGGGAACCATAGGCAAAAAAATCCATGATACACTCAAAATTGGTGATGAGATATCTAAAAAATCTATCATATATCATGTCGGAAGACCGAACGAAAGCGGATTTGGCACTAGAGCAATCTCCTCTTTGGGTGTTGATGGATATAGTTCGCATACCAATATTTGTAGCGCAGGAGCCAGACAAGGAACTCATCAATTTGCCGGAACTGATAGAAATTCAACGGATTGGCAAAATGCCAAACTTATATTTTTACAGTCATCGCATGCAGCCGATTCTGGACACTATTTTCAAGAAGCAGCCGGTCTTATTGCTGATGCACGTAAAAAAGGTGCCAAACTCGTAGTATTAGACCCTAGAATGTCAAATAGTGCCGGTATGGCAGATTTATGGGTACCTATTTGGCCGGGCACTGAAGCTGCTTTATATCTACATCTCGCAAATAGAATTTTAAATGAAACAGATATAAACGGAAAAAGTTATGTTAAGCATGATTTTGTAAAAAAATGGACCAATTGGGATGTATTGATGAAAGATCATGCACATCTTCAATTTATGCAACAAGAAGGCATCATTTCCGAGCTTCCATCAGGAGAGAGCTATGAAGATTTTATAGAACTTTTGAAGAAAATATATGCTCCGTTTACGCTTGAGTTTACTGCCAAAGAGTGTAGAGTTGAGCCTAGGACATTAGAAAAACTCTTTGAGATGTTTATTGATGGAGAAGACAAAGTAGCTTCATTTTTCTGGAGAGCAGGAACCATAGGACATCGTGGTGGCTGGATGAATACAAAATCAGGTTTTTTATTGCTTACATTAAGAGGCTCAATGGCAGGTGATAAAGGTGGTATTAGTTTTGTTGATTGGCATGAAATTGCAATCAATGGTAAAGGTGATGATGCAACGGTAGCCGGTAAAAAACCTGGCAAAATTGACGTTTGGAATGAAATAGAATATCCGCCGGAATATCCGCTATGCACTTATGATCCTAGTTATCTTCTCCCTCATTTGCTTATGGATGATGCATGGAGAGACAAATGGAATGCAAGAGGACTCAAAATTCCTAACAAAATATCAGTTTATATGCCTAGAGTATACAATCCGGTATGGATCAACCCAGATGGATTTAGATGGATAGAATGTATGAAAAGAGAAGACAAAATGGAACTTACATTTAATCTATCTCCTACATGGTCAGAGACAAATTGGTATTGTGACTATATTTTACCGGTAGGACTTGCCGGCGAGAGACACGATCAACACTCTGAGCCTATTAGACCTGCTGTATTTATAGGCTTTAGACAACCTGTTTTACGTGTTGCATTAGAAAAAATGGGCTGGAAACCAAAAGATCCGACTCGTGCGACACTTGAAGCTCATATGAAATCCGGCCTTGGAGAAATATGGGAAGAGATAGAGTTTTGGGCAAATATGATGGTTCACCATATAGATCCGGATGGCAGCCTTGGGGTAAGAGACCATTGGGCCAGCAAAGAAGATCCGACTCGCTGTGTTACTATTGCAGAGTGGTATCAAGCAGCGTTTGGAAAAATGCATAATTTAGCACATGAAGCCGCAAATAATCCAAAATATGCTTATAGCAAATATCCAAACTATGAGATGATGAGAGATATGGGGACATGGCTAGAAGAAAAAGATATATATAGACCTCAAGAGAGAGAACTAAGAATAGAAGATGGCGAAGTGCATGTTGCACATTCTAAATTTGATGCATCTACCATAAAAGTTGAATCAAATGGTGTAGTTAAAGCCAAGGTTTCAGATGGAGACGATATCAAATCAATCGGCCTAAAAATGGATGGCAAAATGGTTGAAGGCTTTAGAACGCCTAGTAGAAAACTTGAAGTCTTTGCTGGCTTTATGAAAGATTGGAAATGGGCAGAATATGCAGTACCATTCTATCCTGTCACTGCGGCACAAAAAGAGAAAATGATTCATCTCATAAGCCAAGTGCATCACCAATACATGAAGAATGATAATGATTTTGCACTCAATACTATCTTTAGATTGCCATATAATATTCACACAAGAAGTGTCAACTCTAAACATTTGATGGAAATCTCACAAAACCATAATCCTATTTGGATAGCTACCGAGGATGCCGTTAGACTTGGTATTAAAAGGGGCGATGCTATAAAAGTAACCATAAGCGATACTGTAAGTGGACTTGAAAACGGATATTTTATAGCTATGGCAGTGCCTACAGAAGGACAAATGCCTGGTGTGTTATCATGCTCACATCATGCTGGAAGATGGAAACTAAAAAATGCAGTCGATATCCCCGGTTTTAAAGAACAATTGGGAGTTATGGGCCTTGGTACCCCTCTATACGAAATGACCATGGATGGCAAAATAGGCACACTCAAACCTAAACAAGGTATTGATGCGGGTATGATGGAGCGCAAAGGCTCATGGCAGTTCAAAGAGTACAATAAAGATCTTGACAATATCTGGTGGGATGGACTAAGCGGTTCATGGCAAAATGCAGTAGCTCCTGCACACCCAGATCCAATTGCAGGTAATCACTGTTGGCACCAAAAAGTCTCCATTGAACTTGCCGGCCAAAATGATAAAATTGGTGATGTACATGTTAATTATGATAATAATTTCAAAACTTATCAAGCATGGAGAGATCAATTAACACGGCCTTTAAATAGCAGTGATACACTCAGAAGGCCAAAGCACTACAAACGTCCACCTTGGGGCTTAACCAATAATGCTTATAGCTTTAAAGTAACTGACTAAAAATTGCCATACACATGTATGGCAATAAATGTTATAATTTCAAGTAAAACACAATCAACGAAAGACAATATATGACAAAACAAGAGATAGAAAATCGTACAACTATATATGGTCTAATATCTAGACTAATGATATCCGAGATAGATTGTGCATTTTTAAAAATTATAGAAAAAAATGAAGCTATTTTGGCACTTTTTCCAAACTATAAAAAATGGGAGAAGCGTTTAGGAGTATCATGCGGCGAACTTATAACTACGCAATATAACGTAGATTTTACAAATTTATTTTTGATGCATTTGGTACCTTATGAGAGTTTTTACACAAGAGAAGATCAGATGATCGAAAGTGGCGGGGATAATCCGGTAATAACCCTATATAATGCTCTTGATTTTAGAGTAGAACTCGATAAGGCTAGAGTTGTCAGTCCGGACCATATAGGCGTTGAGCTAGAATTTATGTATATGCTTTGCACAGCACTAGAAAAAGCTTTGGATGCCGATGACAAAGAAGGCATACAAGAGTTGCTAGAAATTCAAAAAGGCTTTATGCAGGATCATTTGCTTGTGTGGGCTCCTCTATTTTTGATAGCTATGAAAAAAGAGGCGAGAACACCTCTTTATCACGACGGAGCAGAACTTGCATTAGAATTTTTACTTAGTGATTTTGAATATATCAACGAACAATTGGCTAGATAAAAATGGGGTTAAATTTTGACGCATCATCGTGCGTAAGAACAAGTGCTATAGCTTCAAATTGTCAAAAATGCGTAGATATATGCCCTGTACAAACAATTAAGCTTACTTCAAACTTGCCTTCTTTCACTCCAATAGAGTGTATAGAGTGCGGCGGTTGCGCAGGAGTGTGCCCTACTAGCTCTTTTGCATTGAGTGAATTTAATGTCACTGATTTCTCATTTGAATACTTTACTGACCCTAAGGTTTTATCGTGCAAACAAAATACTCCATGCCTTGCCGTTTTTAACTCAGAAGAACTCATCTCCCTAGCATTAGGAAGCGATAAAGAATTGGTTTTAGATATCGGTCATTGTGAAACTTGCGAGATAAAAGAGAAGCTGTATCCGCTAATAAAAGCAAATATCGAAGAGACAAACTTTATTCTTTCATCTTTTTCATCCAAGCAGATAAAATGCGAGAGTATCAAACTAGAATCTCCACGAGCCAAAAATGAAGAGTCAGGCAGAAGATATTTTTTGCACAGTTTTAAACCAATTAATGCCATCAAGCACAAAGTAGAGTTTGACGAGATCGTAAACAAAGACGAGCTAAAATCATTCGAGTTAGATGATGCTATGATCAGTAAAATAAAAAATAAAAAGATATCTGATAGGAGAAAACTATTTTTTGCATTACTAAAGCAAGGAGAGAAGCCTAAGCGATATGAGACGATAGATAGTAATGATATCTCATTTAGCTCGCAGAAATATATAAATCAAAATTGCAATAATTGCCAAATTTGCTACCGTGTCTGTCCAACCGGAGCACTAAGCAGCAGTAATAATTTTGATCAAATACATTTTGATGCAATGCTTTGCGTTAAATGTCACTTATGTCATGATGTTTGCACTCAAAATGCTATACATATACAGCCGTCTTTTGAAATAAAAGAGTTTTTTGAGCCAACCGGGAGAGTTCTAGCTAATTTTACAATTAAAAGATGTGATGAATGCGGAAACTCATTTACATATCTTGGCGGAGACACAGTATGCCCTAGATGCAGCACAGAAGAAGACGAAGCTATAATGCTTCACCAAACAGCAAGAAATAACTTAAAATAAAGGAATGCTAAATGCAATCATATGAATCGCTAAAAGAAGCTTTTGATAATCTAAAAACAAAAGAAGATTTTTGTATCTCAGGAAGTTGCGAATCTGAAAGTAGCGAGAGTTTAATTGACTATCCAAGCTATACAGATGCCCTATATGCCATAATGATGGCACCAATATCCAGTGGGGTTTATATATCTAGATGGGATCTAAAAGAGATAGCACAGAATGCTGGAGAATCTATGGCCATTCATCCACGCAAACGGATGTTTGAACTACTTATGAAATATGCTTCAGATAAAGAAACTATGCAGCTGGTACTTGATGCTTTCAAAGCCCATATAGAAGAAAAAATAGCTATATATGAAGAGTTGACGAGTGAATTTCCTGCCAGCAAAGAAATATTTAAAAACTATATCACAAAAGCCAACAGCATAATCAAAAAATTTCCGGCTATCATCAAAGAATATTTTTAATCAAGTGAGCTAATGAATTATAGCTCGCTCAACTGAACCATTTTTTCTTCTTTGGTTTCTAGATCTTTCATCCAAATAGTACCATTAAGCAATTCATCTTCCCCTATAATACCTATCATGCGAGCACCTGCTTTGTCAGCTGATTTTAGATGTGCTTTTAGGCTTTTTGGCTTATACTCTACGGTAACTTTTTGAGTTTTTAATTGCCCTCTGGCGATCTTTAAAATAAAATGAATAGCTTCTTCATTCATGCCGCCAAAATACAATCCTTCTCTTTTTGGTTCAGGAAGCTTAACTAGATCCATAATTCTCTCTATGCCCAATGCAAAACCAACAGCGGAGGTACTTCTGCCGTCTAAAAACTCTACAAGTCTATCATATCTGCCGCCGCCTGCAATAGCCGATTGACTACCTATGTCATTGCTTATAAATTCAAATGCTGTTTTGTTGTAATAATCTAGTCCTCGTACCAAATTGGTATCGACTTCGTAAGGAATATTTGCCTCTTTTAACAGCAGTTGCAGTTTGTTAAAATCATTATCGCAGCTGTCACAAAGATTGTCAATCAGCTTAGGTGAAGTTTGCAAAAGTGTTTGGCATTTTTCGTTTTTACAGTCAAGCACTCTAATTGGATTGGTTACTATACGACGATTGCAATCTTCGCATAGATCGTCCTTTATCCCTTCTAGAAAAGATACGAGCTTGGTTCTATACATCGGCATACACTCACGGCATCCCAAAGAATTTATTTTCAAAGAAAAGTTGATTCCAAGTTCGTCAAATATATCTTTTATCATGGAGATTAGCATAAAGTCTTCATACACACTGCCTTCTCCAAAGCTTTCGCAGCCAAATTGATGAAATGATCTTAGTCTTCCTTTTTGCGGTCTTTCATACCTAAACATAGAGCCATAATAATAAAAGCGATAATTTGTATCTTGGCGATCAAGCTTGTTTGAAATAAATGCTCTCACCACCCCCGCTGTTCCTTCCGGGCGCATACAGACATCATTGTCTCCTTTGTCCGTAAACTGATACATCTCTTTGCCTACTATATCACTGCTCTCTCCGACAGAGCGCTTAAACAGCGCTGTTTCTTCCAAGATAGGTGTCTCGATATAGCTATATCCGTAATTTCTTGCAATATTCGAAGCTGTAGTTATAATATGCTCAAACTTTTGACTCTCCTCAAACATCAAATCTTTCATGCCCCGCAAAGGATTAATCATAGTGCCGTCCTTAAATAATTTGTAATTTGTAAATTAATTGTATCTATATCTTGCGTGGCATCTATTTCCAAACAAGAAATGCCAAGTTTAGAAACAATTTTTTGCATATTTGTTTGAACATCCAGCAAATATGAAATACCTCTTTGCTCAATACCATCAAGACCTTTTTGTCCGAGCCTGTCTACTAAAATTTTTTCATTAGTGATAAAAAGTATAATAAAATCCGGTAAAGTTTCTTCTAATGCAAATAAATTCAATTGCAATAGAGTCTCAAAATCAATATTCATATGTGCCATTGCGTATGCCATACCGGATACAAAACCTCTATCAGAAATTACCGTTTTGTCTTTGTTTGGCTTTATTACTGTTTCATAGTGTTCTGCGCGATCTGCTAAAAACAATAATGCCTCAGCTCTTTTTGATCGTAGCGAACAATCTAACAATATTTGCCTTACTTGCCTACCAAATGGCGTACCGCCAGGCTCATGAGTAACTATAATATCTGGAAATTTTTGCTTCATCAAAGAAATTTGTGTGCTTTTTCCGCTGGTATCGATACCTTCAAATAATATATACATTATTTCTCTTTTTTTATGATCTTAAGAGCTTCTATAGGCACCAAATGATCTATTTTACCATCAAATTTCAATAAAGATCTCACGACAGAAGAGCTAATAAACGCATGGTCAAGATTTGGCATTAAATATATAGTTTCAAGCTCTTGTTTTAGAGATGAATTAGCATATCCCATTTGAAGCTCATACTCAAAATCACTGACTGCCCTGAGTCCTCTTATGATGATATTAGCATCTAGCTTGTCGGACAAATCAACCAACAGTGTATTAAAACCAACCACTTTAACCTTTGGAAATATCTTTATAGACTCATGGATCATATCTATCCGCTCTTCAAGGCTAAACATCGGCTTTTTTTCTTCACTTTGCGCTACAGCTACTATAACCTCGTCAAACATAGTACAAGCTCTTTGTATGATGTCTAAATGTCCATTTGTAATAGGATCAAAGGTTCCCGGATAAATGGCTCTTTTATATTTGTTGATCATTACTCTTCCATCTCTTATAAAGTTCATTTGGGATATTCAAGGCATCATACCACTTGCCTATCAAAAATCGTTCCATCTCGTCTAAATTGTTGCAATCAGAATAATATGCCATCACAGGAGGAGAGATGATAACACCCATAAGTGAGAGTTTATGCATATTTTCTAAAGCTATAGTAGAAAATGGCATCTCTCTTGGAGCAAGCAAAAGAGGTTTTCTCTCTTTAAGAGCTACTGCAGCGATGCGTGTAGCCAAGTTGTCACTGATACCGCAAGCGATTTTTGCTAACGTATTCATACTGCAAGGTATAATAGCTGTTGCATCTACTCCAAATGAGCCAGAAGATATAGATGCCGATATATCTTCGACATTATGCTGTATAAACTCTCTTGATTCACAATGAGCAACTATTTTGGCATTCTTTGAGACTACTACGTGAAGTTCTATATCACTAGGAAGGTATTGTATAAACTTCTGTGCCAACCCAACACCACTAGCTCCAGTGATAGCAACTGCCAATTTCATTAAAATTCCTAATGTATAAAAAAGTTAAGTGGATTATATCTAAAAGTAGGTTATGAACACAAAGAGATAAAATTTATATCTCTTTGTAAATTTTACGAGGCTTTAATATTTTGACAATGGCTGCAAACACCATATAGATTTATCTCTTTTTTATCAAGATCAAAATGCTCGCTTGCTGCCAATTTATCTAATAGATTTTCATTATCTATAGATGCATGTTTGTCCTCTATATTGCCGCAATGTGTACAGATCAAATGAATATGATCCGCTTTGGCAATTTCATATTTGGATTTTTTACCGACAACAGGAACTTCGGACAACACTCCGCTTTGGCTCATGATTATAATATTTTTATATATAGTTGCCAAAGACAAAGAGGGATGAATTTTTATAACTTCAGCATAAATCTCATCAATATCTTTATGTCCGCACTCTCCAATAACTTCAAGTATATGCATTCTTTGAAAAGTTGCTTTAAGCCCATGCTCTTTGAGCATAGCAATATAATTCATCATATCGTCTAATTCCTTTGTTTAGTAAAAACTATAATTCATTTGCATGTTTTTCAAGATATTCAGCAACACCCTTTGTGTCTGCTTTCATACCTTCATCGCCTTTTTGCCATCCTGCAGGACAAACTTCTCCGTGCTCATTAGTAAATAGCATAGTATCTACCATTCTTATCATTTCGTCAATATTTCTACCAAGCGGCAAGTCATTTATCACGGCATGTCTAACCGTACCATCCACGTCGATCAAGAAAGATCCTCTAAGCGCTACAGATTCGCCAAATAATACATCGTAATCTCTTGAAATTTGCTTATTAAGGTCTGCAACCAATGGATATTTAATGCGTCCTATTCCGCCTTTCTCTACCGGTGTTTCTCTCCATGCAAAGTGAGAAAATTGGCTATCTACCGACACGCCGATCACATTAATACCTCTACTTGTAAATTCATCTATTCTATGAGAAAATGCTATGATTTCAGACGGACAAACAAAAGTAAAGTCAAGTGGATAGAAAAAAAGTACTGCACCTTTTGCACCTATATTTTTATAAAGATTAAAATCTTCCACTATTGATCCATCTGCCAATACAGCTGTAGCTGTAAAATCAGGAGCTTTTTTAGTAACTAACATTTCATTTTCCTTTTAGATAATTTTTATTACAAGAAAATGATATCATAAAAAGTTTAAATTAAGATGAAATGACTCCTATAATTCATAATCATTGCTATTTTATAAAAGTTTTGTAGAAGTTAAATCTTATTTAATACAAAATTGTTTAGTTTTAGATAAAATTCTATATTGGCATTTTGCAAAGGAGTATCAATGGAACAAAATCTATTTGTGAAGATTATGATCATTGTCACACTCGGTATGTTTGGTTGGCTTTTTTATCCTTTTATGAAAAGTTTTTTTGTAGCTTTTTTGCTTGTAATCGCATTTAATCCTATTCATATATATTTTGAAAGATATTTTAAAAGACATATGCTATCCCCTGCTAAAATTGCTATTTTTACCGCAACTAGCGAAACTGCCATCTTGGTGGTAATTTTATTTATTCCTATTATATTTTTTGCATATTATCTCATTTCTAATCCAAAAGAAATTATCTCAATGGGCATTACGCTTTATCAGCAATTTGGACACTTATTATCATTGATCCCTGACTCTATGCGTTGGATTGAAAAACCATTGACGAGCCTAGGTCAGCAATTAATCGTAAATCAAGACAAAATTATTTCCACTATTGCTATAAATTTTGGCAATAGTTTGCTTGACTTCTTAAAAGCCATAGGCGATATAATTTTAATTGTTATTTTTTTCTTTTTGCTTTCTTGGTATCAAAAATCCTTAATCTTGGCAATTGTGCCCATCATACCCATGAGACGCTCTATCTTGCAAGAGTTTGCAACCGATTTGGTATCTACTTCGGCTACAGGACTTTACACTCTCATAGGGGTTGGTATTGCCCAAGGAGTTGCGTTTGGTCTGTTTATTAGCTTTTTTGAAGGCTACAATCCATGGATTTTGAGCCTTATGATAGCAGTGACATCTGTTGTACCTATCGTGGGAACAACATTAGTTTGGGTACCGATAGTTTTAAAAGAATTCTTTGGCGGCAATTATATGAATGCTTTGATTATCTTGATTTATTCATGGGCCATGATATCGTTTTTTATAGACAATATAGTAAGACTCCTTGTTTTGCAACAAGTTAATCGTTTACTAAACAAGATATTAAACAAGGGTCACAAAGCAGTTAATGATTTTTTAATATTTTTCTCAATTATGGCAGGGCTGATTACATTTGGATTTTGGGGGATAATTTTAGGTCCTGCGATCGTGGCATTTGCCACAACCCTTTTAAGAGTCTTAAAACATAGACACTTAATAAAAGCCTTTAAGACTTAAACTTAGCTACTTCTTTGCGTAGATGGGTTAATTCTTCCATTATCGCATCTATGGCATCATCTTTGTTTTCAATAACACCTTCTTTGAACTGCTCAACTTTTGATTGTATATTTTTAGTCAAAATATCTATCTTTTCTTTTGCAGACCCCATAAGGTTATCAGGATCAAATGCATACTCTTCTTCTAGCTGATGAAGTTTATCTATTATCTCATCTTGATGTTTAAGTGCAAAATATACGCTTACACCGCCTATAGCTGTTCCTAGTAAAAAATTTGCTAAACTATTTTCATTCATTTTGTGCTCCTAGTATCATTTCTTTTCTTAAGAAATCTATATATAGATCCGGCAACAAAAGTACCTATTGCTGCTTTGGAAATGCCGCTTGATGCTTGGTCCGCAAGTATTCTACTCTCTACTTTGATTTCATTGAGTGTTTTTAATGCCTGACCGGACAAAAGAGTGAGATCATTTTGGGAAGTAAGCAAAAGTCTATCTACACGCTTCATTATTTTTATCGCATTGATGCCTATTAGCACTATAATAATAGTCGCAAAAACCATACAAAATGCTATCACACCAACAAGCCATGTTAGAACTTGATTATCCATTTTTCGACCTCGCTTTAAACTTATTACCCCGCTAGGTAAATACCTGAATTTTTGAGAGCGTCAGAGATAGTAAGCTTTGGATGAAAGAAGTCGAAGGACTACCCAAAGGTAATTCGAGACTTTTTTTGTTCAAAGATTGCTTATCTATCATGCTCCCTGAAAGGTACAATGATTTTGCACATATTCATCGTTAAAACTTCTCAGCGTAGCTTTGGCTATGCTTTCAAAGTTTTGCCTTGATTATGCACAAAATCATTTGTATCAAAACTTAGATATTTACCTAGCGGGGTAATTATCTTCCATTAGAGATATTAGCACACTAAAACTTATGTTTAACAAAGAAAATAAAATTAAATTATTATTTGTTATCTAATTGATTTTGGATTTAATAAAAAAACAGTACCAAAAAATCAAAAAATAGAGTTATAATAATAAAAAAAGGATCCAAAATGATAAAAGATATTTTTTATACCGGCATTGGTGCTGTTGCTATATTTAAAGAAAAAGTGGAAGAAGAGATCAAAAAACTCGAAGAGAGCGGCAAGATAAAAACAGAAGATGCTAAAAGTTTTCTAACTTCACTATCAGACAAAGGCAAAGAAAGTGAAGAAAAATCCAAAAATGCCATCAAAGATGCTATAAAAGAAGCTTTAGACGAACTAGGTATTGCTACAAAGGATGATATTGCAAAATTAAAAGAGGAACTGTCATCAAAAAAATAACTTACTATAATCCTCTTAGAGTATATGCAATATTTGCATTTTTGATGACTCTTTATCTAATAATAAAGAGGAAAGAGAGCTTTTTGGGTTTTAAACCGTTATCTCCTGAAGCCTTAAAGCAAACCATCATTACTCTAGGAGCTAGCTTTATCAAATTGGCCCAAGTATTGGCTACTAGGTCTGATTTTTTCTCAAAAGATTATCTTGATGAACTCAAAGAGCTTCATGACAAGCTACCACCCATGAATGAGAGTGAATTTAATATTGTTTATAAAGACTCCTTTGGAGATATGGAGATATTCAATGAGTTCTCACTCGCTCCCATTGCTTCTGCATCCATAGGTCAGGTTCATGAAGCTTATCTAAAAGACAATACAAAAGTGGCAGTGAAATTGCGTAGATTTGATATAGTAAATCAAGTCAAAGCAGATATAAAGATCATAGGTTTTTTCAATAAGCTCTTCAAACCTCTTTTTAGTACATATACCAAAAATTCTATCGAAGCAGTAATTGGTGAATTTTCTAAAATGATCATCCAAGAGGTCTCTTTTCGCGTAGAGCTGCAAAATCTAAAAGAGTTCTCTGAGATATACAAAGATAGCGGTATCAAGTTTCCAAAACCTTATGAAAAGTATTGCAGCGATAACGCTTTGGTTATGAGCTTTGAGGAAGGCTTTAGATTTGATGACAAAGAAAACCTGCTTGCGTGCGGCATTGATTTTAAACCTCTCATAGCCAAACTGGTTAATTTTTATGCCGACCAAATGCTTTTAGAGGGATATTTTCATGCCGATCCGCATCCGGGAAATTTATTGGTTTCAAAAGATGGAGAATTGATATTGCTTGATTTTGGAATGATAAAGAGAATACCAAATGAGACCAGGATAGCTATTATTGAACTTATAAAAGCGGCTCACGAACAAAATTATGAATTATATATCAGTGCAAATAAACGCTTAGGTACTATTGCTTATGAAGCACCCACAGCAGAGTTGGCGGAATTTACATCAAAAATGTTTACGATTTTTTCAGATGAAAACCTAAGCAGTGAATCAATGCAGCAATTAGCATTTGATGTGCTTGAATCGACCAAAGATTTGCCATTCAAACTTCCTAGTGACGCCATATATATACTTCGGGTTAGTGCTATTATAGAAGGGCTTGGCACAACATATATAGAAAATTTTAACGGTATCAAGGATATTTTGCCTATCTTGCAAAGCAACATTCCAAAAGCCCTTGGTTCAAAAAATGGGGTGTTGGATATTATTATTGAAAATATCAAAGATGCCCCGTTTTTTATTCAAGACTTAAAGCATTCTATGCAAAAAATTGCCAATGGAGAGGCGGAAGTCACTCTTTCCAAAGACCAGCTTTACTGGATAGCAAAAGAGCTAAAAGAATACCTAAAACCCCTTTTAAGCTCATCACTGCTTATACTTGGCAGTTTTTTTGTACTTTTGTATGATAAGGATCTAAAAGAGATCGCTTTAGGCATATTTACGATTGGTGTGATATCACTTTGGTATAAGAGCTGATATCATTCGAAATCCAAAAGTCCCCATTTTTTGACAAGCTTATCATCATACTCTACCAAGCCTCTATCCCTTAGACTTATTAATGTTGCTTCATCACAAAGAGTATCCCCAGGCCATTCCCTAGTAAATCCATCAAGACTGTTTTTATTGGTAGCATCTATCAAAATAAATGGTTCTAGCTTGATATCCCTAGCAGCATCGATATTGTTTACTACGCGCCAAATCAGCATATAAGGATTTTCTAGGTCGTTATTGTGCTTATCTATGATAACAAGTATTTTGATATGATCCGCTAAGCCCTCTAGAGTTTGACCAAGATGGAGCATAGAACTTTTTTTCTCCATACTTATGACACATATAGGATTGGCGGTATGGGTCATGTATTGCTTTAGTCCCAAGATATTGCTATCAATAGCTCTCATTTTGGATAATAGATCATTATCGTCTAGCAATTTGATATCTTTTGCTACCTCTTCTCCTGTGACATCAACTCCAAGCTTACCGCCTACAAATTGTTCATCAGCAGAATGATCCAAATGATCTACTACACCTTCAGAAATGAATATGCTTTTTTTGCTCAATCTATTTAGTATATATTCGCTCAAAGCTTCATAAGATGTCAAAGCTGGAGAATCCTCACCTACAAATATAGCATGTTTGACAAAACTCATCTGCCCTACTCCCCAAAAAGCATGCATAAACTGTTTGGCATGTCCTTTATAAAGAGGCTGCATTTTTGCCAAGATCAGATTATGAAATACTCCGTTTTCTGGCATATGATAATCTATAAGCTCTGGGGCCATTGGTTTTAATAGCGGTAAAAATATCCTCTCAGTCCCCCAACCCATATATTTATCTTCAAGCGGCGGTTTGCCTACTACTGTGGCATGGAATACAGGATTTTTCCTAGATGTAATGGCAGTTACTTCCATGACAGGGAACTCTTCAGGCAAGGTGTAATATCCTGTATGATCGCCAAACGGCCCTTCGACTTGGCTCTTAGCCGGATCTACAAATCCTTCTATTACGATATCAACATCATGAGGTACATAGATATCATTGGTTATAGACTTCACCAATCTGGCATTTTTGCCTCTTATCAGTCCATACAATAATAATTCGAACATACCGTTTGGCATCGGAGCTTGTCCGCACCAAATATACAATGGATCTCCTCCAATTGCAATGGAAACAGGCATTTTTTTGCCTGCTTTGGCATATTCATGGAATAGGTGAGCCCCATCTTTGTGAATCTGCCAATGCATCCCTAGATGATTTTTATCATACTGCTGCAGACGATACATGCCAAGATTTTGTACCGAACCATCTATGCTTTGTGTATACACCTGCCCCATCGTAATGAATCTGCCGCCGTCTTCGCTCCAAGTTTTCAAGATCGGAAGCTTGTCTAGATCAACAGAATCCCAGAGTATCTCTTGGCATACGCCTCTGCTTGATAATCTTTTAGGAAATACACTTTTTAGCTTCCAAAGTTTTGGTAAAAGTTTGATTTTTTCTACCAAACCTTTTGGCGGTTTCATCTTGAGCAGCCACCCAATATCCTCGGCTATTTTGTCTGGATGTGTGCCAAAAATTTTCTCCGTTAAACCTCTGGATGCAAAAAGATTCATAAATACCGGCATATCATACTCTATACCTAATCGCTTTGAGATAGGTTTAGTAAAAAGGAGCGGTGAAGCATTATCTTTTTTGATCTCAAGATAAGCAATATGCGGAATCTCAAGCTCCACATCAAGAGGCTCTTCTATCAGCCTAACACCGCCATTGGCTTTAAACCACTCTATAACATCTTGCATTGCAACCCTTATAATCTTTGAGGCATCTCATCTTTGAAAGCCATCTTTTCGGCTTCATTCAACAACTCTAAAGCACCATCGTTTATCATCTCTTTTGCCAGATCAGATCCAAGATTTTCGCTATTAGCTAATTGTGCTTCTAGTCTACGCTCCATGATATTGGTTCCATTGGGGTAGCCGATCATTGCTTTTATGGCAACTATATCATTATCCAAAGTAGCATTCACAGCAACCGGAGCAGAACAACCAGCCCCTATGGCTGAGACGAAATCTCTCTCTAGCTTAGTACACAAAAAGCTCTTCTCATCATTAAGGCTCATTGCAATATCATATATCAAAGGGTTATCATTGATAATTTCTATACCAAGGGCTGCTTGGCCCATTGGCGGAAGCATAAAAGAAAGCTTCTCTACAAAAGGAATATCTTTAAGCAGATCCAATCTATGAAGCCCGATATAAGCCAAAATGATAGCATCATACTCGCCATCTTTGAGTTTTCTAAGTCTTGTATTGACATTACCTCTAAGATCTTTGACTTTCAAGTCTGGACGCTTATGCAATAGCTGCATTCGTCGTCTCAAACTCGTAGTACCCACAACTGCGCCTTGTGGCAATTGATCTAATGATGAATATTTATGGGACAATAGAACATCGCTTTGATCTTGTCTTTGTGTGATTGCAATAAGACTTAATCCATCCGGTATATATGTAGGCACATCTTTAAGTGAATGCACGGCCATATGTGCCGTGCCTTCAAGCATGGCATCTTCAAGTTCTTTTGTAAAATGCCCCTTGCCTCCAATTAATGCTAAAGGACGATCCAATACCTTATCGCCACGACTTGTTATTTCATTTAATATCACTTTAATATCAAAATGTTTTTCTATATGAGCTTTGACATGATATGCTTGCCAAAGAGCTAATGCACTGGCTCGTGTTGCTATTATTAATTCTTTCACTTGTTATTTCTTTGGTAATAAATCTCTAAAGCCTTCTCGAAGCTTGTCTAGTTTTCCATCTATATATATAGTCGGCGTGCCTGTAACCATCAATCTTGATGCGACCTGCTCATCATGAGTTAACGCGTTTATTATCTCGGGTGAATTGATTTGAGCTGGAGTTACGCCAAATCCGGTTTGATCTTTGACCGTATTTATCAAATTTGTTTCATTTGTATCGTTTGGATCTATTTGCAAGGTATATATTTTTGCTACGATATCATTTTTGCCTTGTTTTTGTGCGACTTCCATGATACGAGTGAGCACGCCAGAAGCCGGATGAATTTGTTTTAGCGGCAAATGATAATAGTAAACCGCCATCACATCTGGATTTGCTTTGGCTGTGTTTAAGAGTTCTGGTATGATTTCTTGACAAAATGGACATAAAGGGTCAGAAAAAACCAAGATCTTATGTTTTGCATTTGCATTTCCTGCCAATAAATGATTTTTATCATAAACTTCATTTGATACCGTAGGTTTTATTTCCTCACGATAATTTACACCTGTTTTCAAATCAACCAATACCGGTGTGATCACGTTATCTCTGACAAAGAATGTCTCTGGTGCATTTAATTTTTGATTATTATATTCGAGTTGCAGAGTAACCAGCAACACTTCCCAGCCCGGCAATTCTTTGACACTTTTTCTCTCAATAATCGTTATACCCAATACATTAACATCTTTATTTTTTACTACTTGGTTTTTAACAAATTTTAAAATAGTTTTTTCATCTACGCTTTCTTTGGCACTACAAGCTATTGTGACCATCGCGGTCATAGTCAATAGCATCATTACTAATAATTTCCGCATCAATAACATCATTACTTCCTTCATTTGGTTTAAGATTGGCTTTAGGTGATATTGTACCTATTGTTTGCAAATAAAAAGCATAAAACAGCACCAAAAAGCCTACTATATCACTCAACATACCGGGTATAATAAGCAAAACTGCGCCCATAATATATGCAATATTTTGACGATACATAGCATTAATACTCATGCCCGATGCTAAGAATGATTGGAACGATAAGGCAATAGCTATATGTGTTCTTTTAAGAAGTGCCACGCCTATTATTATCATACCAAAAATCCAAGCAATACTCAACCAAATCCCAATGATTGAAGCCGCATACCATGAGGTATAGATCTCAGCTACTAAAAAAATAGGCAGCAGCCAAAAATATTTAGATAAGTTCACTGATGACATTTGCAACATCTTTCAGATCAACTTCCACAGATGGACGTCCATCCCTGTAAACAAGCTCAACCTTTTTGTCTTCTAGCTTTTGTCCCACAACAATTGCAAAAGGAATACCTATAAGCTCATAATCTTTCATTTTAAATCCAAAGCGTTCTTTGCGATCATCAAACAATACTTTGATTTTCTTAGCTTTCAATGCTTGATATAATTCTTCGGCAAATTGGCTCTGCGATTCATCTTTTGCATTTGATAGTATGATCTCCAGGTCAAATGGGCTACTCTCTTTTGTCCATTTGCAGCCTTTGTCATCATGATGCTGCTCTATGATTGCTGCAAGCAATCTGCTTACTCCTATGCCATATGTACCCATTACAAATGGTTGTGTTTTGCCATGTTCATTTAAAAATTCTGCTTTGAGCGGTTCGCTGTATCTAGTACCAAGCTGAAAAATATGCCCCACTTCTATACCCTTGGTATAGGTAAGTTCTCCTCCGCAACAAATACACTTATCACCTTCTTGTACAGCTATTAGATCATGATAAGTTACGTTCATTTTGTCACTGCTAGCTCCAACAAAATGATAGTTTTCTTCATTCGCACCACAAATCATCTGAGTAGCATTTTGCAATGCATCATCGGCTACTACCATTATTTCATTTGGAACGTCTAATGGTCCCATATACCCGGCATATAATCCAACTTCAGCCAATTCTGCATCTGAAACTTCGATCAATTCATTTGCATTTACTGCATTACATGCTTTTGTCTCTTGTAAAGTATCACTGCCTCGTAATACAAAAAGTACTATTTGGCTTCTGCCTTCATCGTATAGTGCTCTCATGGCGACAGTTTTCATGATATAAAAAGGATCTACTTTAAAAAAATCACTTAGTTCATCTATGCTCTTAATGTTTGGGGTATGGAACTTGGCAAAATTTGCCTCAGGAGCTTCACTTTCGCAAATTAACGGCTTTCTTTTGGCTGCTTCTATGTTTGCTCCATATTCGCAGTTTTTGCATACAACAATAGTGTCTTCTCCGCTATTGGCTAATACCATAAACTCTTTGCTTCCGCTGCCGCCAATAGCACCGCTATCTGCATCAACTACTCTAAATTCAAGTCCAAGTCTGATAAAAATACGTTTGTATGTCTCTTCCATAAGGGCAAATTCACGTTTCATATCTTCTTCATTTGCATGAAAACTATATCCATCTTTCATAAGAAACTCTCGTCCCCTCATGAGCCCAAATCTCGGACGAATTTCATCACGGAATTTTAAATTGATTTGATAAAGATTCAAAGGCAATTGCTTATAGCTTTTAACTGTCTGTTTGACCAAATTCACCATCATCTCTTCGTGCGTAGGTCCAAGTACAAATTCATTATCCTTGCGGTCTTTAAATCTTAGCAACTCTTTGCCGTATTTTTCAAATCTACCGCTTTCTACCCAAAGTGATGCCGGAGTAACAAACCCAAGGCTTACCTCTTGAGCTCCTACGGCATCTAGCTCTTCTTTGACTATATTACGAACATTATCAAGCACCATTTTACCAAGCGGCAAGAAATTATAAAGTCCACTGCCTACGCTTTGAATAAATCCTCCGCGAAGCAAATAGATATGACTGGGTAGAGTCGCATCATTTGGTACTTCTTTTAGTGTAGGTATGAGTAGTTGTGTAAACTTCACGCTTTATATCCTTTTGTATGGTGTTCTTCTTTGTACTGCTGTGGATCTATATTTTCAGTATTTACTTCAAAAATGTGCTGCATTGCTTCTATGCTGGATATGCCTTCTTTTTCTTTTGAGCTTTGTCTCATCTTTTGAGTTGGCTTATGCAAAAATTGATTAAACATTGAAATTGCCAATTTATACAAATTGTCATGGAGTTCTGCCGGAACAAATCCTTTTTTTATAGCTCTTGAAAGTTCTTTTTCGATAGCTGCATTGGCATGCTCTCTAATACCTTTGATAACCGGCTCTATAGATAATGCTTTTAGCCAACGATAAAAATCCTGCTGATACTCGCAGACTATTTCACTGGCCCTAAAAGCCTGTTCTTGTCTAAGAGCGTGATTGGCATTAGAAATATTTTGCAAGTCATCTATGCGGTATATGGTTGTCTTATCATCTTCTATCTCTTCTATATCTCTAGGTATTGCTATATCAAACCATAATCTTCTAAAATCACACTCATGCACTATTTCTTTGGTGACTACCGGCACCATAGATGCTGTTGCACTGAAAAGCAAACGATATCGATTAATATATTTTTCCAGATTATCAATTGTATCGATTTTGATATTGTCGCCCAAATTTTTTGTAGCTTCCTTGGCTTTATTGATATCTCTTCCAAGCAATATCACATCACATCCAGAGCGAAGCAGATGCTTTGTAGTCAATATTCCCATCTCTCCTGTACCTATCACGATAGCAGTTATTCCTGCCATAGTGTCTTGCAAGATCTCTTCAGCTTGTGAAACCGCAACAGAAGCTATAGATATAGGATTGGCTGAAATTTGGGTTTCATTTCGTACCTCTGCAGCACATTTTACTGCATAAGATAAAAGTCGATTGAGTCTTTTCCCAGCTGTGCCGTTTTTAAAAGAAAAACGAAATGCATCCTTGACCTGGCCAGTTATCTGCGACTCTCCAACTACTAAAGAATCCAAAGATGAAACCACGCTAAAGAGATGTCCAACAGCATTTTCGTCGTCAAATCTCTCCATCATCTCTTTTAACTGATGGAAATTGACACCGCTATATTCGCTCATGACACCAAGTATAGTATGATATGTTGCAAAATTGTCTTTATTTGCAGTAATTATCTCGGTGCGGTTACAGGTGCTGACCACAAATGCTTCATGTATAAAATCAAATCCGACAAGACGAGCTAACATAGCTTTTTTGTCATCATCTGTTTTAAAACTGATTTTTTCTCTATTTGCTAAATCACAATTTTTATAGTTAAAACTAATAATTTGATAATACATCAAAAATTCCTATCTATCATCTCTTTGGCGATGAGCAGCAACTTTGCTTCGCCCTCTGTCTCCATTAACTTCACAGCCTCGTCTATAAGCGCTTTTGCTTCATTGTAGCATTTTTGAGGGATATTGTGTATTTTCATATTTTCAAGCACCCAAGCGCTTTCATTTTTTGAGAGTATTTTACCATGCATTGATCGTAATCTGATTTTTTCTTGCTCATTTAAAGCCTCATAAAGATATATATACGGCAAAGTAGTTTTACCCTCTTCAAAATCATGCAGTGCTGGCTTTCCGAGAGTTGCACTATCAGAGACAACATCCAATAGATCATCGATCATTTGAAATGCCAATCCTAAATTTTTACCATAAATACGATATTTATCTTGTGGCTTTCCGGATAGTAATGCTGCAGCATGTGCACTTGCTTCTATTAAAGATGCTGTCTTACCGTAGATCATTTTTATATATTGATCTTTATTGGTATTGAATGTTTTTGACAATCCAACATCATCAAGTTCTCCGATACTTAATTTTATAACAGCATCGGAAATAATTTGGGCTATTTTTGCATCCATTATGCTTAATTCATTAAATCCTTTAGAATAAAGCACGTCTCCTAACATAATAGCGAGCTTATTGCCGTAAATTGCATTTATTGACGGTTTATTCCTGCGTGTCATTGCATCGTCAATAACATCATCATGCAATAAGCTTGCAGCGTGTATCATCTCAACGATCGAGGCCAGCATAACAGATAAGATGTTATTTCCGGCAATATATAAAATTAATTTAGCTCGCAATCTTTTACCTGCAGGAAGCTTACGGTAAAGAGACAGGATCTCCGGATGCTCTAATGAAATAATATATTGTTCGATTTTTCTCTCAACCGCATTAAGCACACATATCTCCTATTCGCATTGCGTAACTATATTGCCGGCCAATTCCAAAAAAAGCCCATTTACACGATCTTCAAGTTCCATTTTGCCAATTGCACGCATCTCGTACAATGCCAGCTCGAATTCATCCTCTAGTTCTTTTTCTTCTATAAGCTTCTCTGCAACTGCTAAACGCTCAAGAACTTTTTCAAATTCCATCTCGACAATATTTTGGTTAGCATTCTTAGAAATCGAAAAATAATTTGCTTTTGGCGTTGTAACCAAAAAATCATCTTCTTCATTAAAAATATTCATATCATTCTCCTGTTAATAATGATTATACCAAAGTTATATTTACAAAAGCCAATTAATTGCCTTTGGCAGCAAGAGGTGGCTCCAAAGAGCTCTTTATCTCTACATCCAAAACCTCTGTTTTGAAACGTAACGCTTCTACATTGTGCTGCAACATCTTTTTTTCGGCTCTCAATACTGTTACGTCTTGCTGCAAGTCATTGACTATTTTGCTAGTATAGTAAATTTGGCTGCTAATATAAATTTTTACAAACGAAAGTAAAAAAATTATACCTATTATAAATAAAATCTTTTTTAACAACAGTATCGAAATACCATTTTCTTTATAAAATTCGTGGGCCAAATACATACTCCTGATTATTTTGATTTGGAAAAACAAAACGTACGAAGCTTGGCACTTCTACTTCTAGGATTATACTTCAACTCTTCTAAACTTGCGGTAATTGGTTTTTTGTTCAGCATATGACCCAAAGCATGGTTTTTCCCACAAGTACATCTCATTGCCATATCATCACAAATACATTCTTTGCTCCATTTTGTAAAACGATTTTTAACCAGCCTGTCTTCTAAAGAATGAAATGTAATCAATGAGACAATTTCACCTTCTGTATGATTGGCTTCTAATGCATCAAGCAATCCTTCAATTTCTCCTAATTCATTATTGACTTCTATTCTAATCGCTTGAAAAACCAATGTAGCTGGATGAATTTTACCGCCTTTTGGGAGAACTTTTAATGCAATTTCACTAAGAACCTTTGCGCTGGATATAGGTTGCGCTGCTCGCTCTTGGATTATCAAGCTTGCCAATTCCTTGGAACGATTTATCTCTCCATAATTTTTAAAAATATATTCTAATTCAGACAAGCTGTAATTGTTTACAACCTCATATGCACTAAGTTTCGCGCTGTTATCCATTCGCATATCAAGGGTTTCACTTCCAAATGAAAAACCTCGCTCCAATTTATCTAACTGCAAAGACGATACCCCAAAATCTGCCAATACGGCAACTATAGGTTTTTCTTGGAGCGTAGGAAAAACATTTGCAAAAGTGCCTTTATACAAAGTACTTTTATCGCTAAACGGCATTAGATGCTGCTTCGAAAAAGAAAGTGCTTCATCATCTCTGTCTATGCCAATATGTTTTAATTGCGGATAATGCTCCAGTATCTCCCTGCTGTGACCGCCGTAACCTAGAGTACAATCAACAAAAAAACCGCCTTTTACGTCGCGGAAACTATTTATTACTTCATTAAGCAAAACAGGTATATGCGGACTTTTTGTTGACACTATTCACTCTTTAATATTTAATTTTTATCTGAACGTCTCTAAAAGCTAGAGATGTTATGAGTATCTATGGTTTTAGAGGTGTCCATATGATAACAAATTTTTACTCCAACCATTCTTAGTGCAAATATTTTATGGCAACAAATATCAAAAGATCATATGTCAATATTTGATATTAGAGTTGTAAATATTGACAATTTTTTTGATATAATATTGTAAATTGTTAACAGCAAAAGGGACTATTTGTAATGAATCAAATTAAAAAAAGGCTAGAGATTATCAAGCTGGCTATATTTATGACAGATGCTGAAACTATAAAGTTGCAACTCTTGAAGCTTGAACCTTTTGAAGATGATGAACCGATAAATGATATCATAAGCCTCTTGCGGCAAAAACAATATGGTCAAGCTCAAGCTCTTATTGACTTATACAACGAAGAAGAAATAAAATCCATATACGAAGATTCGAAATTGCAAACAGAAGAAGACTTGGCAGAAGATATTGTACAAACGCTATCACTATCAAGTCCACAAGATGACGAATTTCAACTATTTAAAAATCATCATGCACGAATATCGCCCTACTCTAATATTAACGACAAAAATAACATATATTCAACCCAACAATATGCTTTTGCAAATATTAATTTTGATCAAAGTAATAATAAAATTATTAAAATTCAAACAGGCAAAGATAAAACAACTGTCAACACCTATGAATCAAATTTGATACAAGAGACACAAAACAATGATATTGACAATCAATTTATCTCTCCAATAGAAGGAAACAATATGGATGCACAAACATATAAAATCAACGGTTTGGAAAATTGCACAAAAGAACAATGCGGGCAAGATAAAGAAATATTGACCGATGAAACGAAATCGCACGCCACCAAACAATACCCGGCAATACCGGACATCATAACTAACTTTCAGAGTATGGCATTATCTTATCTTGATAAAGAAATAAATGTTTTCCATAAATCAGTTACTTCATGGATGGAGCATATAGCCAAAATCGGATATACGGATAAAGGCATTTTCAATATGTTGACATATATGCAAAAACTCAAAAATTTAAAAAATCATGATGAAGCATCACAGTTAGCTATTGTATTTGGGGCAACAAATTCAAATTTTGGAAAATTGATCTTTGCTAGAGAGCTTTACAAAGGGGAATTGTTTAAAAAAGATGACAATAAAGCTTTTGAACTTATAAAAGAACTGGCATCGAAAAATTGTGCAGAAGCACTTTGCGACCTGGGCCAATTCTATGAACATGGGATCGGAACGCAAAAAGACACAAAGAGCGCTGAACATTGTTACAAACAAGCTATTGAACTTGATCTGGATAGAGCAAAAAATCTTTATCATAAGATGCGCAAAAACAAAAAAGGTTTTTTCTCTTTTCTATTTAGAGATGAGGATGATATGCTCTAAATATTTTTTATAGCATCATACATAACATCTAAGACTTTATCTATTTCTTTGATAGTGATGATATATGGCGGCATAAAATATATCACATGCCCTAATGGTCTAAGCAAAACCCCGCGAGAGAGTGCAAACTCATAGATTTTAAGGCCTATTCTCTCTTCTGCTTTATATCCTTGTAATTCAACTGCAGCTATCATGCCCAAAACTCTTGCTTCTTTTACGTTTGCAAGCAATTTAAATTTCTCCAGCTTAGCATCTATGTATAAACTTTTCTCTCTATTTTGTTCCAAGATATTGCTTTGCTCAAACAATTCCAGCGTAGCTAATGCAGCACTGCAAGCTAGTGGATTCCCTGTATAACTATGAGAATGCAAAAATGCTTTATGTTCATTATAATCACAATAAAATGCATTATATATCTCATCGGTCGTCATGACAACCGACAAAGCAAGATAACCGCCGGTAAGTCCTTTTGATAATGTCATAAAATCCGGTGAGATTGACGCTTGCTCACACGCAAACATTGTCCCAGTACGGCCAAATCCTGTCATAATTTCATCCAAGATCAAATGGATACCATACTTTTGCGTAAGCATTCTTGCACCGACTAAATAATCAGCATGATACATGTGCATACCGCCTGCTCCTTGCACCAATGGCTCAATGATCATTGCTGATATATTATAACCATTCTCTTCCAGGATCAGCTCTAGACTTTTTAAAGCATCTGCAGCTGCCTGTTTACTGCTATTAACCGGCACCGGCGTTTGCAAACACTTAAGAAGCAATGGCTCGTAAGTATTTTTATACAAAGAGACATCTCCCACGCTAAGAGCACCTATTGTTTCACCGTGATAACTATTTGAAAGAGACAAAAACAGGGTACGTTGTTGTTTCATATTAAGATGATAATGATAACTCATCTTGAGAGCAATCTCTACTGCACTAGAACCATTATCGGCAAAAAACACTTTTTTTAAACTCTCGGGTGTAATATCAACAAGCTTATGGGCCAATTCGATAGCCGGTTCGTGTGTAAAACCTGCCAATAAAACATGCTCTAGAGTTTCTAGCTGTTCTTTCATTTTACTATTGATATAAGAGTTACAATGGCCAAATATATTAACCCACCAACTGCTAATGGCATCTACATATCCATTTCCGTCAAAGTCATAAAGATAAATACCTTTTGCCGATTTTATCGGAATTATAGGCAAAACTTCGTGATCTTTCATCTGCGTACATGGATGCCATATGACGTCCATGTCTTTTTTCATTAATTCTTGATTTAAACTCATAATAAATATCCTTATTTATCTGCAAAATGATCTTTTCAATTACACTTAATAACAAGTTGACTAAAATATTGTACAAATTTTTTAATTGAAGGTAGATGAAAATAGATGATTAGTTGGATGCAAAAACACAATAGATATTTGGTATGGACGATATGGATTGCAACAATCGCATTTATTGGTGCCGGATTTGTTGGATGGGGGAGCTATCAATTTGGTTCAAATAGCGGGAAAATAGCCAAAGTTGGAAATATAACAATAGACCAAAGCCAATTTGATATGGCATATCGTAATTTATATAACCAATACAATCAGCAGCTTCAAGGCAAATTGGATGACAAAAAAGCAAAAGAACTCGGCATAGATAAACAAGCTTTCAATATCGTAAGAACACAAACTCAAATATTAAACTTAGCTAAACAATACGGCATCATAGCGAGTGATACAGAAGTTGCAAAAGCCCTTGAATCATTTGAGGGCTTTAAAAGCAATGGAAAATTTGATAAAACTGTTTATGAACAATATCTGCAATCACAAAACATCAAAGCTAAAGTTTTTGAAGATATGATAAGAAACGAATTGACCATCAATAAATTAATTGCCCTGCTTTACACCAATTCGACTCCTTTTGAGGACAAAGCAGCATCAATGCCTCTTGGATTATCAGATCAAATTGCTTATAGTATTTTGACTGCTAAAGATATTTCAATCTCTATCGATGACAATCAATTACAGCAATATTGGTCTAAAAATAAACAAAATTATATGCATCCCAAAAAATATTCTATTGAAATTTTATGGACTCCAACTGACAATATCTTAGTAACGCAAGAAGAATTAGAAGCATTTTATAAAGCAAATGCTCATAATTTTGTAGCACTTGACGGAAAACAACTTCCTCTTGCGGCGGTAGTGCCTATTGCCACTCAGGAGCTTCGTTTGCAAAAAGCAGAAAAAACAGCTCAACGTGCATACATTGATTTCAAAAAAGCCAAATTGCCGGCAAACGAAACAATTGTAGTGTCCAAAAATGATACCATGATTCCGTCTGGAATCATAAATGAAATTGACAAAATGAAAAATGGGGACATCTTAAAACCAAGAGTTATCGGAGATAAATATGCAACTATTAAGCTCGTTTCTACAACAAATCCTCAGCCAATGACATTTGACGAAGCAAAAATCAATCTTGTAAAAGGTTATAGTCAAGAAGCTACTAAAAATGCTTTACAAACTCTTGCAAAAAATACTCTTAAAAATTTTGATGGCACTAATGCACAAGCGGTCAAATGGATATCTTTAAAGAACAATGACAACGCATTGTCATTAAGTAATGAAGAAAATTTACAATTTTTACAAGAATTATTTACATCTCACAAAGAAAAGGGTATAATAAATCTATCGGACAAAGTTGTGGTTTACAAAATTATAGCTCAAAGGGTAGTTCCTAGCGATAACAAAGAGGCACAGATGATCAATCAGAGTGTAAGCGAATTAAAAAGAAAGCTTTTGGAAGTAAATCTTTTAAAACAACTTGATAAAGATTTTTCTACTGATGTTTATGTAAAAGGACTTGATCTTGAATAAAAATATATTAGCAATTGACATTGGGTCAACAAAAATATGCTCTATCATCGCTGAAAAAACAGATGATAATCAATTGCAAATATTGGGTCATGGAATTGTAAAATCACAAGGTATCAAAAAAGGTTCTATCACAAATATAGAACTGGCTTCAAAGGTTATCAAAAAAGCTGTCAGTGATGCCAAACGTGTATCTGGAAGCAATATCAATAACGCAATAGTATCAATATCCAATGCATATGCAAAAAGCATAAATTCTACAGGCATAGTCAATATTCCACATAAAGACATAGGCATTAAAGAGATTCACCGTGCTTTAAATACTGCACTTTACAATGCAAATATTCCAAATGAGTATGAAATTATCCATGTATTGCCATATAATTTCAAAGTTGATGATCAAGATTTTGTAGAAGATCCATTTGGCATGAATGCCAGCAGATTGGAAGCCGAAGTCAATATCATTATGACACAAAAATCAAATCTTGCAAATCTTAAAAAAGCTGTCAAATCAGCGGGCGTTGAAATCGAAGATATTGTTCTAAACGGATATGCCTCTTCAATTGCAACCATCAAAGACGATGACAAAGAACTAGGCGTAGTAGTCTTGGACCTTGGTGGGCAAACCAGCACTCTAACGGTATACACAGGCAATGCTATCAGATATAATGACTTTTTTGGGATTGGCTCAAATAATATTACAAGTGATTTATCTATTGCCCTTCATACGCCTCTGAATATAGCAGAAAATATAAAAATTAGACATGGCAATCTAACTGAAATCTTGAATGATACAATTGAATTACCGATTATCGGTAACGAAGAAAACAGAAGTATTGTTTCACTAGATATTGTCCACGATGTTATTTTTGCCAGAGTCGAAGAAACTTTAGCGATCTTGGAAAAAATATTTGATAAAAGCGGCCTAAAAGAGAAAATAGGCTCGGGTATCATTTTAACAGGCGGCATGGCAAATTTAAAAGGTATTAGAGAACTGGCTCAAGTTATTTTTTCAAATATGCCGGTTCGCATAGGCGTACCAAATACAGAAAACATCAAAGGGATGTTTGAAGAGCTTAAAAATCCTGCATTTGCATCAGCTATAGGATTATTGTTGCACAAAGCCGGAAGTCATACGGAGTATGAGATAAATTACGCTCAAGAGCTATTGCATTCAAAAGCAACAGAAAATGATAATTTACATGATATCAAAATACATAATAACACTGCTGATGATTTTCATGAACAAAGAAAAAATAGATATGCAGACAATGAGCACTCGTTATTTGAAGACCAAACAAAAGAAGAAAATATACAATCATTTTGTTTGGAAGATCTAACAAGGGCAGATAAACAAAATAATTATATAAATAGGCTGTCAACATGGTTAAAACAGTTATTTTAACCCAACCCACACAAAAAGGAGCACGGTATGGAAGCATTTGAGATTGATATAGTAGAGACAAAATATTGCACAAATGGTGCTAAAATCAAAGTAATCGGTGTCGGTGGCGGTGGCGGTAATATGATCAATCATATGATCCGCGAAGGCGTAAAAGATATTGATCTTATCGTTGCAAATACCGATGGTCAAGCATTGGAAAACTCACTAGCTCCATATAAAATCAAGCTGGGTATCAATACTACCGGCGGACAAGGTGCAGGCATGATACCAGAAAAGGGAAGAGAAGCTGCCTTGGAAAGTTTTGAAGAGCTTAGAAGCATACTAAAAGGTGCGGATATGGTATTTATCTCTGCCGGACTTGGCGGCGGTACTGGTACTGGAGCTGCTCCAGTTATAGCCCAAGTAGCCAAAGAGATTGGTGCATTAACTGTATCTATAGTAACTAGTCCTTTTAAATTCGAAGGCAGAAAAAGAACTGCTCTTGCAAAAGAAGGTCTAGAAGAACTCAAAAGGGAAAGTGACTCTATAATTGTTATACCAAACGAAAAACTATTGTCAATTGTAGAAAAAAATCTGGGCATAAAAGAGAGCTTTAGAATGGTTGATGACATTTTGGCTCAAGCGGTCGGAGGAATTTCCAATGTAATTATTTCTCACGGTGAAAATGATATAAATCTTGACTTTGCTGATATAAAAACTGTTATGAATCATCGTGGTTTAGCATTAATGGGTACAGGCAAAAGTATTGGTAAAAATGCTGCTTATGATGCAGCAAAAATGGCTATAGAATCTCCTCTTTTAGATAGTATATCCATTGATGGAGCTACAGGTATTTTGGTGCATTTTTATATTCATCCGGACTATCCTTTGATGGAAATTTCCGAAGCTATGGAAATAATTGAAGAGAATGCCGACGAGCATGCCTATGTAATATTTGGTACTACCACAGACAGTTCTTTAGCTATTGATGAAGTCAAAATAACTGTTATAGCTACAGGCTTTGAAGATAAAACCGATACACATTTAAAAACAAGCGAAAAACAGCCATCTCAATCTCTTTTTAATTCAAATTCATCAAACAACATAAATACACTCAGAAATGCTAACAAAATTGTAGTTGGCGGATACAATACTGACGATGATGATATCTATCAAGTGCCCACATTTTTAAGAAAACAAATGGATTAACAAACCGATTGTTTCTTTTCTGCTTCACCAATCCCCTGCTCTTGGGGATATTTTCGATATAATGTTCCGTTATTTTTAATAAGGAAATTATTATCATGAAATATATCAAAACATTTTCACATACAACTATATTTACTGCCACAGGACTTGGAATTTTATTGGCTTCCGGTCTGGCCGGATGCGGCAATCAAGAACAAAATAACCAATCTACTCAAGAACAAACTAAAAAAGGGGCATTTGTAATCATTGAAGAGACAGAAAAGGGAAAATATAAAATAAAAGAAGAGTTTCCCTCAGATGAAACTCGCATAGTACTCAAACAACTTGACGGCACAGAGAAAGTCCTCTCCAAAGAAGAGATGGACAAACTCATGAAAGAAGAAGAAGCAAAGATCGACAATAATACGTCAAATCTAACAAATTCTCAAAATGCACAACTCTCAGGTCATGGTATGAGCCTAGGTGAAGCCATATTGGCAAGTGCTGCCGGAGCTATAATAGGATCTTGGATAGGAAGCAAACTCTTTGGCAATCAAAATTATCAGCAAAACAGGCAGGCGGGATACAAATCGCCTTCGACATACTCAAAAAGCGTTGATAGCTTTAAAAAAAGCAGCACTTCTGCAAGTAGCACAAAAAGTGGTTTTTTTGGAGGCAAAAGTACCGCATCTTCAACTAGCGGATCTTTTGGAAGCAAAACCGGCACATCTTCAAGCAGCAGATCTTTTGGAGGTTGATTTTGATAAAACTGCAATCTATTAAACCGCTCGAAACAGACTATCTAGACAGACTTGGATTTGCATGGCACACAGATAGCGACAATACAAACTATATATCAAATGAACTTGTAATTGTTTCAGAACAAGAAGCAAAAACGTTTTATGATGCCGGCAATGAACTTTATGATATGTTTATCAATGCGGCTCAATATGTTATAGACAATAATCTTTTTCATGAGATTGGAATCCCTTTTAATCTCGTAGAGCTCATAAAAGAATCATGGGAGAATGATATTCATTGGCATCTTTATGGCAGATTTGATCTCGCTGGCGGCATAGACGGATTGCCTATAAAATTGCTTGAATTCAATGCTGATACGCCAACTTCGTTCTTTGAAAGTGCTATTGTGCAATGGGCAATGCTAAAATATAATGACCTAGAAGAAAGCAGTCAGTTTAACGGTATCTACGAAGCTCTTGAAGCAAACTTTAAAAGGCTTGTTACTTTAGAAGATAGCGTGGAAGATTTTGAAACAAAATACGATGGGTGGAAATTTTTATTTAGTTCCATCAGGGGCAATACTGAAGAAGAAAATACAGTAAAATTACTGCAGCATATTGCCTCTGGAGCCGGATTTGATACTAATTTTGCATTTGTTGATGAAATTGAATTTAGTGATGATGGCATATTTTACAATAATGAACAATACGAATTATGGTTCAAGCTTGTTCCATGGGAAATGATCGCATTAGAAACGCCTGATCTAGCAATGATCTTAACCAATATTATCAAAAATCAAAAAGCTATATTTTTTAACCCTGCATATACACTGCTTTTCCAAAGCAAAGGCATACTAAAAATTCTTTGGGATCTATACCCAAATCATCCATTGTTGCTAGAAAGTGGTTTTGCTCCGCTAAAAGACAAAAAATATGTGAAAAAACCTATTTTTGGAAGAGAAGGAGAAAGTGTAAGCATTATAGACAAAGATGGAAATACTATTTCAAAGCAAGAAGGCGAATACGATAACCACAAGATGCTTTTTCAAGAATATACAAATCTAGCTATTGACAATAAAGGCGATTACTATCAAGCCGGACTTTTCTTTGCCTATGAATCTTGCGGTATTGGGTTTAGAAAAGGCGGGGATATTATAAATAATACATCAAAATTTGTTGGACACATTATAGGCTAATTGCTGCATTCAACAAAACATGGGCCAATCGTCCTATCATCAAGCCTAACGGCAGTTAATTTGCCGTTCCATACACAACCTGTATCAATCGCTAAGACGCTGTCATCTTCATAGAAACCCAAGGTTGACCAATGGCCAAAGACAATCTTGTATTCTATGGGTATCCTTTTTGGATACAAGAACCATGGCTTAAGTCCGAAATGATACAACTCTTTTGTAGGAGTACCCTTTTGCTCTATCTCCATACTTCCATCATCAAAACAGTAACGCATTCGTAAAAATACACTAAAAGCAAATGTTTCTTCTTCTTTGCTTGTAGTGCCAAGACTTATACGATCCTCAGAATTATTGAGCATTTTTTTAAGCCATACAGCAACATCATCACTTGCAAGTTTTTTTTCAAGATCATTGGCATATGCTTTTGCTGTTTTTAGATCCCATAGGGGCGATATTCCTGCGTGTGCCATACAGTATCCAAGCTCACTATCTATATGCAGTAACGGCTGAGATCTTAGCCAATCAATTAATTCTTTTGCTCTGCGTGACTTTAGAATCGGCTCTATTGTCGGATTGCTTTTTTTGATACCGTAATACGCGGCAATAAGTGCTATATCATGATTACCTAAGACAATTTTAATACTTTTTTGATGCTTATATACATACTCCAATACCTCCAAGGATCCTTTGCCTCGATTGACTAGATCTCCAACAAGCCATAATTGATCTCTGTTTGGGTCAAAATCGATCTTCTCCAAAAGCTGCATAAATGACTTATAGCATCCTTGCAAGTCGCCTATTGCCCATATCATAGCTTTAGAGCCTCTTTGTATGAAATGATTTTCCCCTCTATCGAAAGTTTGGCGTAAGCACTGGATGGAGAAGGCAAATAACATGTTTGAATATCCAAATGTCCAAAATTAATATCAAATAATGCTTGTGATTTTCTACCTGTAAATGCGACAGTCTGTATTGAAGGATATTTTTCAAGCAATGAAGCTATATCATTGACCTCTTCATCTTCTATTGAGCTATCGGCTGAATTTTCCCTATTGCAACTGCTTACCATATCCCAAAGCCCTAATCTAGATTCTTTTAAAAGCCAAATTTTTTGATCCCTGTTGTTTATAGGATAAGAGGTAATAGACGATAGAATTTTCCAAAATTGATTTTGCGGATGAGTATAATAAAAGTTATTTTCAATAGATTTTATACTAGGGAAGGAGCCTAGTATAAGTGTCTTGGTATCTTTAAAAACAATAGGAGTAAAAGGGTGAGTAATTATTTCACTCATTAGAAAAATCCATTAACGTAATGCCTTTTGAAAATTTCTGATCAAAAGAAGAAGCAAAGCAAATGCATATATCTTAAAATTAACCTCTGAGCCTTTGTGGGTGTCCAAAAAAAGTTGCGTTTTGGTCATCTCTTCGCCTACTTGCTGCATAAGAATAATTTCTGGCAGATAATAATATGAAAACATCAATTTGGTTGTTATTACCAAAAATAGCGCAACAAATGTCAAAAGATCCCTCTCGCCTTTTTTGTATTTGTAACTCTCATATACGAAAGCCACTATAACGCTTAAGGTTATTACATAAGATAATCTAACAAAATTCTCTGTCATAATCATCCCCTCTTGAAATTGGCTCAAAATCGGAGAGTCAAATATTGCTTCTGTGTGAAATATTACAGGTGCAACTACGATGCCTGCATACAAAGACGCTCCTAAAACTATAGATAAAAAAATCAGATAAGCCATAGTAATATTACGAAAAATCGGTGACATATAAATCCTTTAAAATTTAGTTATAAATCCGCGGTCTAATCCTGCTAGATCATCATAAAACTTTGTGTATTGTACTCCAAGTTGTGTTAAAAAAAGCTCCATTGAAGCCTTTTGGTCATACCCCATCTCGCAAGCCAAATATGAAATGTTTTTTTGTTTGACCTGAGTAATGATCTGTTTGAGCAGCTCATCTCCTCTTTCTCCTCCAAAAAGTGCAGTATGCGGCTCATAGTCTATCACGTTGGATTCAAGCAATGCATCTCGTGCGATATAAGGCGGATTGCTCACTACCAACTGAACTGGCACTTCAATATCGTCAAGTAGATTAGTATTCACTAAAGTGATCTGGTCTGATAATTCAAATGCCTCTATATTGCGTCTGGCAATCGCAATTGCATCAAGAGATATATCTGTAGCTATTATCTTCAAAGACGGAAATTTACGCGCCAATACTATCGATATAGCCCCGCTTCCTATCCCTATTTCTGCAATCGATGTAATGTGTTCTTTTTTAATAATAGATGAAACCTCATCAATCAATAGTTCGGTTTCCGGGCGCGGTATCAAAACGCCCTGCTTAACAAATAATTCTATATCATAAAAGCTGGTCTTGCCTACAATATATTCGTATGGCTCATGAGATGCTCTTCTTGCTATAAGCGACTCAAAAATCTCTGTATTTTCTACAACATCATTTTCGTGCGAATGAAGATATATCCTCTTTTTATGCAAATGATAGGCCAAAAGCAGCTCTGCTTCAAACAAAGGGCGCTCACAACTAGACTTCAACTGTTTGCTAGCCCAATCAAGCGTTTCTTTTATAGTCACTGCTAATTCTTTATAAATGAAAAAATACCCTCGTGAGGCAAGGATAACTCATCCTTGTAATGCGATTCATCAAATCCCAAAACTTTAAGACGCTCCAATATAGGAGGATGGGAATAATAAAAGAATATATACAGCGGATGAGATTTTGGAAACGCTTTGTTTTCGCCTACCAATTTGATCAACGCTGAGATTAAATGCTCCTTACCGCCTACGCCTGAACCATACTCATCAGCTTGATATTCATTGTGGCGGCTAAATAGACTTATAATAGGCATCCAAACGAAAGCCAAAAGAGGGAATATTAGCATTATAAATGCTATCTTTGCTCCTGCGATCGGTGCTGTACGAAGTTCTGAAAAGATAGATTCCGGCAAATGTCCCAAAAGATAGAATACTCCAAAAAACAGAATTGCCATAAGTGCGATATTCTTCCAAATATCTCCATGCTTATAATGGCCAAGCTCATGCCCAAGTACTGCTATAAGCTCATCATGGCTGAGTTTTGCCAAAAGTGTATCAAACAGCACTACTCTTTTGCTCTTACCAAAACCTCCAAAGTATGCATTTAGACGGTTATCTCTTTTGCTGGCATCCATGACAAATACACCATTGGCTTTCATGCCGGCATTTTCCATAAGAACTTCTATCTTGTCTTGCAGCTCTTTATCCTCCAGTGGAGTAAATTTATTAAACATCGGAGCAATGATCGTAGGATATGCAAAATTAATAATGAGCAAAATGGCCATAATAGTCGTAAACCCATACAGCCACCACATCTCAAAACTTTCGATTATCCATATCAATAGTGCCATTACCCCGATTCCGATCGTCAAAAAAAGAATTATGCTTTTAATTTGATCTACGATAAATAGTTTTGGCGTACTCTTAGTAAACCCAAATTCTTTATCTACGACAAAAGTTTGATAAATGCTTAACGGCAAGGATACAATATAGTCAATAGTAAAATATCCAACCAAAAATATAATGCTTGCCAAAAAAGAAGATTCACCTATATATGGAGATATAAAATTATACAACATGCCAAACCCGGCCAATGCCCACCAAATAAATAGAAGATATTCCACCAAATGAGCAGTAAGGTCTATCTTTTCTTTTGCTACAGCATATCTTGCTGCCTCTTGATATTTTGCTTTAGTCATCAGCACAGCATCTTTGCGTTTTTCATCAATGATATAGCCCATTTGCATCACGGAAACATATACTTTGATGGCTGTATATATGGAAAATAATATAATTAATGCTTGTAGCATATATTGCCTTTTTTATTTGAAATATATCTAGTTAAGCTTAAAGTGGCTTTTTTGGTATAATACGCCAATTAAATCTAAGGACAATTAGTGGCATTAG
>Ga0265295_1000877_pt1 | contig 56918 bp, 50 predicted proteins | sample Munlansysbiofilm_FD_192503 | JGI IMG/M metagenome (GOLD analysis project Ga0265295, IMG submission 192503) | Leachate microbial communities from a municipal landfill in Southern Ontario, Canada - Methane capture system biofilm | ecosystem: Engineered > Solid waste > Landfill > Unclassified ... | reverse complement strand
TATGGGTATGCTTGTATTTTGTCAGAATATTAGATAAAATGAATATAGTATATATGAAAGAAGGGATTATATGACAGATTATAAACCAACAAGAGAAGATGCATATGAATTATTGACAAAATATGTAGAAAATGAGAGTCAGATAAAACACGCTTTGTCAGTTGAAGCTACAATGGTTCATTTTGCAGAGCTATTTGGAGAGGACAAAGAAAAGTGGGGGATAATTGGTTTAATTCACGATTTGGATTATGATAAGTATCCAGAACAGCATTGTAAAATGACAGAGCAAATATTAAAAGAAGAGAACTGGCCAGAGGATTATATTAGAGCTGTTATGAGTCATGGTTGGAAACTATGTACAGATGTAGAACCAAAAGAAAAAATGGAAAAAGTAATCTACACAATTGATGAACTAACAGGTTTGGTTGCAGCTACAGCTTTAATGAGACCAAGTAAGTCGATAATGGATATGGAAGCTAAATCTGTTAAGAAAAAATGGGGTCAAAAGTCGTTTGCAGCAGGAGTTAATAGAGATGTAATTGAAGATGGTGCATCGCTATTAGGGATGGAAATCAAAGATTTGATTCACGAAACAATTATTGGAATGAGAGTAGTTGCAGAAGAGATTGGACTTAAGGGAGATATTTAGTAACGAAGTAAAGAATGGGGGAAAGGTAATGAGTAAATATTATGCTGAGCCATTTAAGATTAAAATGGTAGAACCTATTAAAATTTTGACTAAAGAAGAAAGAATTAAAAAAATGAAAGAAGCAAACTACAACTTGTTTTCACTAAATGCAGAGGATGTTTATATTGACCTTCTTACAGACAGTGGGACTGGTGCAATGAGCGCTAATCAATGGGCTGGAATTATGGTTGGTGATGAATCGTATTCTGGTTCAAAAAGCTATAAGAATCTTATGATTTCAGCCAAGGATATATTTGATTATAAGTATTTCCAACCTGTACATCAGGGAAGAGCTGCTGAAAAAGTAGTTATGCCAATATTTTTAGGTGCAGGTAAAGTTGCAATTGCAAATATGCATTTTGATACAACAAGAGCTCACGTAGAATTATCGGGGGCAAGGGCAATAGACTGTGTTATCAAAGAAGCATTGGATACGGTAAATTTCCATCCTTTTAAAGGTAATATGGATAATGAAAGATTAGTAAAATTGATAGAGGATTTTGGAAAAGAAAATGTTGGCATGATAATAATTACAGTTACTAATAATAGTGCTGGCGGACAACCTGTTTCTATGGCAAATATAAAAGAAACAAGCAAAATTGCTAAAAAATATGGAATTCCTGTTTGTATAGATGCTGCTAGATATGCTGAGAACTCCTATTTTATTAAAAATCGAGAAGCTGGATATGAAAATAAAACAATAAAAGAAATAGCAAAAGAAATGTTTAGTTATGCAGATATGTTTACAATGAGTGCAAAAAAAGATGCAATAATTAATATGGGTGGATTAATTGGAGTTAAAGATGATGCTGATTTATTCGAAACAGTTAAGGCTAGAACTATACCGTATGAAGGATTTATATCATATGGAGGACTTGCGGGAAGAGATATAGAAGCTATGGCAATAGGCTTGCAAGAGGGAACTGATTATGATTTCCTTAAGTATAGAATAGGGCAAATGGAATATTTAGCTGAAAAGTTAGATGAAATTGGAATTGCTTATCAATCACCTGTGGGGGGTCATGCATTATTTATAGATGCAAAGAACTTCTTGCCACATATCCCATATAATGAGTTCCCAGCTCAAACGTTAGCGATTGAGTTGTATTTGGAAGCGGGAATTAGAAGTTGTGATATCGGCTCATATATGATGGGTAATGACCCTGATACAGGTAAACAAATAGAATCTCAATTTGAATTTACTAGATTAGCTGTACCAAGAAGAGTTTATACTCAATCGCATCTAGATGTTATAATTGAAGCTCTAAAAGAAATACAAAAGAGAAAAGATAGTCTGAAAGGCTATAAAATAGTTTGGGAACCAGCTGTATTAAGACACTTTACATCTAAATTGGAACCACTTAAATAAAGAAAGTTTTTTATAAAAAAGTTGAACTTCCAAATTTTAAAAAAATGAATAGAATTTCTTTTAAAAGTCCACGATAATAAATGTGGACTTTTTATATTCCAGTAAATGATAATGTTTATCAACTAGTTTGGCGGGTATAACAATAAATAGAAAGCAATCAATGTATATATAAAGGAGAGATAATATTATGAGTTTTAATCTACCGAGTTTAAATTATGGATACAATGAATTAGAGCCTTTTATTGATGCTAAAACAATGGAGATCCACTATACAAAACACCATCAAGGTTATGTTGATAAGCTAAATAAAGCGCTAGAAGGGCTTGAAGAGTTAGAAAACCTTAGCTTAGAAGATTTAATAAAGTCTATTGATAGATTACCAGAAGAGATTAGGACTGCAGTTAGAAACAATGGTGGCGGACATTTAAATCACAGTATGTTTTGGGAGATTATGAAACCAAATGGTGGAGGAGAACCTAAAACAATGCTTCTAGCAAAAATTAAAAATAGTTTTGGGAGCTTTGAATTTTTTAAGGAAGAGTTTAAAAAAGCAGCACTAGGTAGATTTGGTAGTGGTTGGGCATGGTTGGTATTAAATGGTGATAAACTAGAAATTACTTCTACTCCTAATCAAGACAATCCAATATCTGATGGCAAGATTCCTGTGCTTGGAATCGATGTATGGGAGCATGCTTATTATCTTAAATATCAGAACAAAAGAGATGAATATATAGATTCTTGGTTTAATACAATTAACTGGGATAAAGTTGAAGAAAATTTTAATAAATAAGATGTTTAAATTGCCTCCTTATGGAGGCTTTTTTTCTTGTGCAATTGTAGATAGTGCAAGTATTATGATATAATGTTTTAATTGATGGTGTCAAAAACGATTTATATATTAAAGTCGATAGTTTTAAAGAATAGAAAGAGAGTGTAAAGATGAAAATACAACCTAAAAGAATATTATACAATCTTAAAGCTAAGGCAATCGAGTACTATAATAATCCTGAAAAACTAAAAGGATTACTTGAAAACACAAATTTAACAATAAAGGATAATACTCAATTGGGGAATCTTATAGAAGATATCCAATTAGTGATGAGTCTTGTAGTGGATTATACAAAAAAAAGATATAGATCGGTACCAAAATCTACAATTATAACAATAATTGCTGGATTAGTATATTTAGCAAATCCTATGGATATTATTCCAGATTTTCTTTTTGGAGGATTCATAGATGATGCTGCGGTAATAGGTTATTTGTTAACAAAGATAAAAGATGAATTAGATAAGTATAAAGATTGGAAACAATTATAATTATGGAGGTTAAAATGAAATATAGACTACTACTTTTTATGATTTTAGTAATCATGCTACCATCAACTGTTATTGCGAGTGATTTTTCAATAGGAGTACCAAAACAAGTATCTGTAGAGATACAAGACAGTACTAGTGACTCTTTCATATTAAAATGGAAAGAAGACCTGAATATATCAGAGATGGCTCTAAAAGATGAGTATAAAGGGAAAGTTTTTACTCAGGTTAATGTATATATTAGAGCTGGGGATAAGGTGAATACAAAAGATTTGACATTTAAATTTGATGGTATACAAAAAAATTCAGAAGGCTTATACCAAATAGTTTTAACTCCAGATCAAATTGGCATTGAAACGCAAAATATAGATTTAATGGGAAGTTCTTATAGCTTTAAAATAAGACATGGGATAAGAATGCAGGATATACTGGGTTCATTCAGTATACTTGGTGGGTACAGCCCATCAACGAGTATTGGTTTGATTTATCCATATAATTATGCTAGTCAATGGGCAATTGAGGAATTAAATCAGGCTGTGAACTCTGGATTGTTAATTGATGATATCAAATCGAATATGAAAGAGACTATAACAAGAGAAGAGTTTAGCGCATTAATGGTTAATCTTTATGAGAAAACTACAAACGATATAATAGTGTTTAATGAAGTTCCTTTTATTGACACATCAAACCCAGATATCTCAAAAGCATTTGAATTAGGAATAGTTTCTGGATATGAAGATAAAACATTTAGACCTAGAAACCCAATAACAAGACAAGATATTGCGGTTATAATGATGAGAACCTTAAAAAAAATAGATACTAGTTTGGATACTGCTATATATCCCTCACAAAACAATGAAGGAATTAAAGAATATGCATATGATAGTATGATCTTTTTAAATCAAAAACAAATATTCAAAGGTGATGAAAATGGTAAGCTAAATCCTTTTACTCTAATAACAAGAGAGCAATCTGTGCTATTAGTATTAAGAGCATTTGATACTTTTATTGAGGAATAAGTTTTTTTTATGAAAGGGGAAAAAGCTGATGCTAAATCAGAATATTGGTGAAATAGCAGCTTTGTTTACAGCATTTAGCTGGACTTTGGTTGGAATTTTTTTTGGAGAGGCTACTAAGAGAATAGGAAGTGTATCAGTTAATTTTATTAAGTTAATTTTTGGATTTACATTTCTTTCAATTACTGCATTTATAACTAGAGGGGTTATGTTTCCAACAGATGCTTCATTGCATGCTTGGATATGGCTTACTTTATCTGGGGTGATAGGTTTTTTTATAGGCGATTTTTTTATGCTGAAGGCATATGTTGAAGTTGGTGTAAGGATATCTCTACTTATGATGGCTACAAGTCCCCCGATGGCTGCTTTATTCGGATTCATTTTTTTAGGCGAAAAAATATCATTAGTGGGTATGCTCGGGATGGCGATTACAATAGCAGGAATAGTTATAGTAATAATGAGCAAAGATACATCAGAACAAAAAATAAAAATCAAATACTCAACTAGAGGACTTTTTTATGCTTTTTTAGGTGCAGTTGGTCAAGCGGTAGGTTTAATATTTAGCAAAGTTGGTTTAGGAGATTACAACACATTCGCAGCTACCCAGATAAGAATAATAGCTGGATTCATATGTTTTGCACTTTTTATAACAATAAGAAAACAATGGGGAAGTATAAATCTTGCAATTAAAGATAAAACGGCAATAAAATACACCCTATTAGGATCTATTTTTGGTCCATTTATAGGGGTAAGTTTGTCTCTTGTAGCTATAAGGTATACAACGGCTGGAATTGCATCAACGATTACATCTATTACACCTATAACAATAATTCCGTTTTCAATATTTTTATTTAAAGAAAAAGTAAGGCCACTTGAAATTTTTGGTGCGTTTGTATCAGTAACGGGAGTTGCAGTTTTACTTTTATTCTAAAGACTCTTAAATAGAGTCTTTATTTAATTTTTGGGCTAGTAGATTTAATCCCTATTGCACTTCCTAAAATTCCTAAAACTATGCTTAGTAAAATAGCAAAGCCAGCTAAAACAACCATATGTTCATTAAATGGTGAGAGTTTAATAAAAGAAATAGTTGATAGAAGCATTTTAAATGCATAACTAACAGTAACAAAAGTTAATCCAATAGATAGAATTCCTGCAAATAAAGTCATAAATAGTCCATTTAAAAGATATGGGAAAAATATAAATTTACTTGGGGCACCTAAGAGCTTTAATGTTCCAATAGCTTCTCGGTTTATATATATCCCTTGTCTTATAAGATGAGATGTTACAAAAACAGTTGTAATACTTACTGCTAGAAGAATAAAAATACCAAAGACACTGATTAGGCTCATTATATTCTCTAATTTCAGTAGGATTTCTTTATTATCTCGTATATATGTTACATTTTTTGTATCTTTTATTTCATTAACAACTTCAGATAGTTTTTCCAATTCGATATTAACCTCTAAATAAGGGCTAAAGGGGTTATATTCAAATAAATCTATAATCTTTGAATCCTCTCCTAATGTTTCCACCATTTCTTTTTTTGCATTTTCTTGATTAATGAAAGTAATGTTTCTTACACCAGCAATACTTTGCAATTTGGTCTTTAGAGTATCGAGGTCAGTATTTTCTTCATAGAAAACACTTATTTCTGCTTGTTCCTTTAGGTCAGTTATTAGGGTTTGAAGATTAATTGTTATGGAAAAGAGTATTGTTAAAATAAAAAAAATAAATGACAGGCTTATAACGCTCATAGTATTAGAAGAAATATCTCCTTTTACAATAACTGCAGCTTCTTTTATAAAGTAAGGTATATTATTTTTCCTATTTGCCATATCTATCCCTCACAGACATTTTTGTATCTTCTACAAGAATATGCATTGCGTTTTTTTCATCCTCGATAAGTGCTACTGCATGTGTTGTTATTATAACTGAAGTTTCATTTGATTGGAATGATTTCAGCAAATCAAGCACTATCAATGCATTTTTTTTATCTAAGTTACCTGTAGGTTCATCAGCTATTATTAATCGAGGACTTCTGGCAACAGCTCTTGCTATAGCTACTCTTTGTCTTTCTCCATAGGAAAGATTTTCAACAGGAGAATGAACTTTGTGAGAAAGACCAACTTTTTCCATTGCATTTAAGCTAAGTTCATGCATTTTTTCATCGCTATAGTCTAGAAATCTAAGACCTACAAGGACATTATCATATACGCTACGACCATTTAGCAGCTTAAAATCTTGAAAAACAGGTCCTATTAACTGCCTTAAACTTTGCAATTTAGTTGAGGAAATATTGTTCATAGAATATCCAATAACATCTAAACTCCCAGAACTAGGCTTTTCTATTCCAAGGAGAAGTTTTATAAAGCTAGTTTTTCCAGACCCGCTTGTTCCTGTTACATAGACAAGTTCCCCTTGGGGGATGAGAAGGTTAACATCTTTTATTCCATGAGTTCCATCTTTATATATTAGGCTTAAGTTCTTAGCTTCAATCATTTAATTTCTCCTTATTTAAAATAATTTGTTTAACAAGAGTTCAATATTTTCATTGTTCATTTTTAATGATTTAATAGTATTACCCATAAGAATTTCTTTGAAATTAAACTTAAGATAATTTGAATCAAATAAGGATTCTATACTTCTTTCTCCAAGTGTTAAATCTAAATATTTGCCTTCAATTATATTAAATTGAAGAGTTGTATCATCTATTAACTCTAAATTGCCGGATAAATAAATATTAAGCTCAGGGATATTTAAAGTCATATTGTCTTTATTAAATATAATTTCTACTGGAGTTGGCAGATTCTTATTATTTAAAGCTGTATTAAATGGAGTATCATAAATTTTAGCAGTTATTCCAGCTAATCCAAATTTCAAATCTACAAGTTCATTTGGGAGGTCACCAGTTTCTACTATTTTTGAGATAGTAGAAATAGTCTTTGTAAAGTCCGGCTTCGTTTCTTTCCAAGAATTATCGATATCAACAAGATAATTCTCATATTTAGATCTATCCTCTTTAAGTGAGGATAGCCTAGTTTCTAGATTATCAATTGCGATTTGTTTGGATTTTTTAGAAGCCTGGAGTTCAGCTTGTCTATCTTTTATAGTTAGAAGAGTTTCTTCACGGAAAGTTTTTTTGTTTTCTAGAGCCACCTTATTTTCTTCTAAGTTTTCTAGTAAATTAGAAACACCTTTAGAAAGTTCGCGTATGCTATTTAAGCGTGAGAGCATCATATTAAGACTGTCAGAGCTCAAGATTAATTGAAGAGTGTTTAAAGGTCCCTTTTTTTGGTAATCTTGGAGAAATGACTCCATTAAAGATAGATTATCTGAGTATTTAATATCTAAGTATTCAATATCTGTTTGGAGAGAATCAACTTCTTTGTTTAAGGTTTCAATATCTTTTGTTAACAAAGATGATTCCTTTTCTAGCTCAACTATATTTTGGTTTAATAGAAAAAGTTCATCTAGAATTTGCAACTCTTCTTTATTTAAAGTTGTCATTTCTTTTTCTATTTCAGTAATGGAATCTGGATTCTCAGAAAATAGAATCATATTACTACTTATAAGGTTTATAAAAAGAGCTGCTATAACTATAAAAATCCATTTTTTCAATAGAATCACCTCTAGACTGTTTTAATTATTAATAGTATAGCAAAACCCGCATTCGCGGGTTTGTTTAATCTAATGTATGAACAAAAAAACCACTTCTGAGTTTAGGCTCAAACCAAGTTGACTTTGGAGGCATTACATTACCAGAATCCGCTATAGCCATTAAATCTTCTATACTAGTTGGATACATAGAAAACGCAACTCTCATACCATCTTGAACTCTTTGTTCAAGTTCAGCTAATCCTCTTATTCCACCTACAAAATCTATTCTTTCGTCAACTCTAGGGTCATTAATTCCAAGAATAGGTCTTAGTATATTATTCTGAAGTATAGACGCGTCAAGCCTATCAACTGGGGAATTACTATCAAAGCTGTTCTCAAGAGCCTCTAGAATATACCATTGATTATCAATATACATTCCAAATTCATGTTTTTTAGTTGGTTTAAATTGGTCTTCTCCGTTATACTCTAGTATTTCAAATTTTTCTTTCAACAATTCTATAAATTCTATTGTTGAAAACTCATTCAAATCTCTAACCACTCTATTATAATCCATGATATATAAGTCTTCATCAGGGAATAGGACTGACAAAAAGAAATTAAATTCTTCGGTGCCATCGTAATTTGGATTTTCATTTCTTCTTTTCTTTCCAACTTTCACAGCAGAAGCTGCTCTATGGTGGCCATCAGCTATATAAAGATTTTCTATTTCACTAAATAAGTTAGTTAATTTATTGATTGTAGAAATATCATTTATACGCCAAATTTTATGAGAAACGCCGTCATCATATTGGACATCATATATCGCTTTCCCTTTTTGCATCCAAGTATTGATTATTAAATTTATGTTATCATTTTTTCTATAAGTCAAGAAGATAGGTCCAGTGTTTGCATTTGTCTTATCAACATGATTTATTCTATCTAGTTCTTTATCTGCTCTTGTAAATTCATGCTTTTTAATATTATCATTTAAATAATCGTCTATCGAAGCTGTCCCAACAAGGCCTGTTTGGGTTTTGCCATTCCAAGTTTGTTGGTAGATATAAAAGCTGTTTTCATTATCTTGAATAAATACATTTTCATGAATCATTTTATATAGATTGTCTCTAGCTTTTTCATAGACAACAGCATCGTGAACATCTATATTTGGATCAAGGTCTATTTCTGCTTTGTCAACATGAAGAAATGAGTAAGGGTTTCCTTTAACCATATTTCTTGCTTCTTCACTATTCATAACATCATAGGGGAGTGCAGCTACTTGCTTCGCTAACTCAGGTGATGGTCTATAAGCTTTAAAGGGTTTCAAAACGGCCATTTAATTACCTCCTAAAAATTTGATTTAATTATATCGACGATTTCTTCGCCAATTCTCTCCTGGGCTTCATCTGTTGAGCCACCAATATGTGGTGTAACAGATACATTTTTATGATTTACAAGTTTTTCATTTTTAGTTGGTTCTTCCGAAAAGACATCTATACCTGCACCAGCAACTTTTCCAGAATCTAATGCATCTAGAAGAGCATCTTCATCTATTATTCCGCCTCTTGCACAATTAATTAAATAAACGCCGTCTTTCATTTGTTTTATTTCTGATGTAGATATTAACGGTTTCCCATCTTTTGTTGCAGGGGTATGAATGGATATAAAATCTGCGTGTTTAAATAAATCTTCCATCTTCATATATTCATAATCAGGATAGCCATCTTTTATACCGCTTCTATTTGTATAAATAACTTTCATTCCAAGAGCATGTGCTTTTATTGCAAGCTGAGATGAAATTCTACCAAAACCTATTAAGCCTAATGTTTTTCCTGATAGTTCTATTCCTTTATATGCTTTTTTATTCCATTCACCATTTCGCATTGTAACATTAGAAATAGCAACAAATCTTGCAAGGCAAAACATATGAGCTAGGGCAAGTTCAGCTACAGAAGCACTACTTGAATTAGGAGTGTTTCTAACGTCTAATCCTTTTTCTTTTGCATAGTTAACATCTATATTATCTAATCCAACTCCTGCTCTTATAACCATTTTAAGTTTTCCATGTGCAACCGCTTTATCTATAATAGGTTCTCTAATCTTTGTAGCAGATCTTACTACTACAACATCGTAATCTTTTAATGCATCACCGAGTTCTTCTGGATTGTAAAATTGTTCGGTTACTTTATGTCCTAATTTGTTTAATTCAAGAATAGCATTTTTATCAATACCATCAGTAGCTAAAATATGAACCATTTAAAGACCTCCTAAAGTTTTAGTATATCATCGATAGTATCTAATAATTCTTTAACATCTTCAGTTGTATAATCAGCCATATGTGATATTCTAAAAGTTTTATTTTTTAGATCGCCATAGCCATTTGATATCATAAAACCTCGCTCTGCTAAAGCTTTATTCAAATCTCCTACACTAATATCTTTGGTGTTTACGATTGTTGTTAAAGTCTGAGAAAGATATTTCTCATCTTTTACTAATAAGTCAAAGTTCTTTTTAGCCCAATCTCTGACCAAATTAGCCATATCATCATGTCTTTTATATCTAACTTCTAGTGTTTCTTCTAAAATTCTATCAAGCTGATAGTCCAAAGCGAACATATGTGATAGTGATGGTGTTGAAGGATACTGATGATCCTTTTTCTTAACTGTATCATAAAGTGAAATTATATCCAGGTAACTACCTCTGTACTTAACATTTCTGCCAGCTTCTATAGCTCTTTCAGATACTGAACAAATAGATAATCCTGCAGGAAGACCAAGAGCTTTTTGTGTAGAAGTTATGCAAACATCAATGCCCCATTCATCAGTTTTAATTTCAACACCAGCCATTGAGCTAACTGTATCAACTAAAAATAATACATCAGGGTATTTTTCCTTTAATAATGCGCCAATTTCGTCAACTGGATTCATCAATCCAGTAGAAGTCTCATTATGAGTTACGGTAATTACATCATACATACCTGTTTTCAAAGCTAAATCGACCATTTCTACTGTAGTTGGCTCTCCGGGTTCAGATTTGAATAAATCAGCTGGTACGTTGTTTGATAAAGCCATTTCATACCACCTATTCCCAAAGGCACCTACTGAAAAAACAGCAGCTTTTTTGTTAGTAAAAGATCTAATAGATCCCTCCATAAGACCACTACCAGAACTTGTAGATAAAAGAATAACATTATCTGTTTTAAATACTTTTTGTAACTTTTCTGAAATACCTCTTTGTAAATTTGAAGCTTCTTTTGTTCTATGGCCAATTTGAGGAGTTGCCATTTTTTGTAGAACATCTTCTCTTACATCTACTGGTCCTGGTATAAATAATTTTTTGTGCATAATTTAACCCCCTTCTAGTATTGATATAATAGACTTACCCTAAAATCATTGAAAATATACAATTGACTTAAAAAAAATCATAATCTAGCTTTAAGGCTATACATAACTATGATAAGATTAAGTATAACAAAGTTTTACAAAAATTAATACTAAAGTGGTGAAAAATATGATATTAGTTACTGGTGGTGCACGAAGCGGAAAGAGCAATTTTGCTCAATCGTTATTTGATGATGATAAAGATGTTGTTTATATTGCAACTTCAAGGATTGAAGATTCTGAAATGGACGAAAGAGTATTATTACATAAAGCTAATAGACCGAATGAGTGGAGAACTTTTGAAGGAACGTATGATTTAGAACTTGCGGTTGGAGAGGAGAAGAAATATTTGCTCGATTGTTTAACGGTTCTTACTTCAAATATTATGTTTGATTTAAGTAAAGACATGGAGCATATTGACATGGAAGTTCAAAACAAAGTGGAAAACACTACAGTTAGTCAGATAACAAAACTTTACAATAAATTAGAAAAAATTGATGGTGAGCTAGTTTTGGTTACAAATGAACTGGGATATTCTTTAGTTCCTGAAAACCATGTAGGCAGAGTTTTTAGAGATATACAAGGAAGAGTTAATCAAAGAATTGCGACTTTATCAAACGAAGTTTATCTAGTATGTTGTGGAATACCGGTGAAAATAAAATGATAGATGGATTAGTTTTAGCTATTCAATTCTTAACTAGAATTCCTATTAATAAAAGAATCAATTTTAATGAAAAAAATATAAAGAGGAGTTTGCTATTTTTTGCACCTATTGGGTTATTGATAGGTTTATTATCAGCTATTCCCTTTATTTTTTTATACAAATATAGCGTGCAGGTCGGAGCGGCTATTACCCTTTTTTTAATGGTTATTTTAACAGGAGGACTTCATTTGGATGGACTCTCTGATACTTGTGATGGATTCTTTTCTGGCAGAGAAAATTCTAGGATAGAAGAGATTATGAAGGATAGTCGAATAGGAGCTTTTGGAGTAATAGCAATAGTCCTAGTTTTGCTTTTGAAGTTTGCTATATTGACCAGCTTAAGTCAGGGTATGTGGATAGCTATACCTCTTAGTTTAGCTAATGCCAGATTAGTTACTAGCTATTTAATATCAGAGAAAAAAACTAACAAGAATAGCAGCCTTGGGAAAATGTTTAATAATTCGAACCCGAAAAATTATATTGTAGTAGCTATTCCGCTATATATGATGTTAGTCATAGGAATAAATTTATTGTTTGTTATTCCACTAATAGCATGTTTTATTTTGGGAGAAGCTATTACAAGACTAACATATAAAAAAATCGGGGGATTTAGTGGAGATGTTTATGGAGCAACGATTGAGATAAGTGAACTTCTGTCTTTATTATTGTGTTGGGGAGTGATGATATGGAATTGATTTTAGTCAGACATGGGGAATCCGAAGATAATGTTAGTAAAAGATTTAGTAGTGATAATACGATTCTTACGGGAAATGGAGTAGAACAGATAAAAAAAACTCGTGAATTATTGAAAGACTATGAGTTTTCAAAAGTATTTTTTAGCCCTTTGGCAAGGACGAGACAGACTCTTCAGATATTAGGTCTCTCTGGTATTGAGAATAATACAATTAGAGAAATGGATTTTGGGATTTTTACAGGCTATACTTTTGAGGAGTTTAGTAAAAAGTATCCTGAAGAATCACAAATGTGGGTGGATGATCCTTTTAATTATAATATTCCAAACGGTGAAAATATAATTCAGACATATACCAGGGTAGTAAGATTTATGGATTCAATAAAAGATTCAAAAGAGAATATACTTGCTGTTACACATGAAGGGATTATAAGACTAATATGTAGCTATGTTATGGATGATCCAAACTATTTTTTTAAATTTAGAGCTGGCAATGGTAGTATAACAGTTGTTAATTTAGACGATCGCTATAAGTATATTAAACAGTTAAATTATAGGTAGGTGAGATATGATAAAGATTCATGTATTGAATTGTATATCTACAATCGAGGAATTAGATATAGATGTATTAAATAGGAATAATATAGGAGTTGAAATACAAGATTTTGTAGAACCGAATTTATCACAGAAGGAAAAAAATAATTTGATAAGTGAATATAAAGAGAGACTTGCAGATTTAAAAGGTAGTATTGCTATTCATGGGCCATTTTTAGATTTAAAACCATCTAGTCCAGATCCAGATATTAGAAGAGTTAGTATAGAAAAATATCTGGAATCACTTGAGATTGCTCGTCAATTAAATGCGGATTATATAATTTTTCATAGCCAAATAAATCCCCACTTAAATTCGCCTAGTTTGAAGGAATTAAATAATTTCCAGGCAAAAGATTTCTGGGAAGAAGCTCTTACATTAACAGAGTTTAAAGGAGTAATATTACTCGAAAATATATTTGAAGAAACACCTTTGATGCTAAAAGAGCTTATAGAATGTATAGACAACGATAGAATTCGAATTAATTTGGATATAGGACATTTAAATTTATCAAAAGCTTCCTTAAAAGACTGGATTGTTGGATTAAAAGATTATATAGCATATATACATATACATGGCAACAATGGTATTTATGATCAGCATAATAGTCCTAGTGAAAGTTTAATAGAGGAGGTATTTTTAAATCTAATGAACCTAAAACTAAACCCAAAGATAGCATTAGAATATAAAATAGACAATTTATATAAAGAAATTAATAGGTATAACCATTTTTAATTGACCTTAAGATGCTAGGGTATATAATAAATTAAGACTTATTTAATTATAATAAAGGAGCGATGAGTATGGGATTAGTTACATCAAAAGAATTATTTAAAAAAGCACAAGCAGGTGGGTATGCTATAGGAGCATTTAATGTAAACAATATGGAAATAATCCAAGGAATTGTAGATGCTGCTAAGGAAGAAAAATCGGGAATTATTTTGCAGGTATCTGCAGGTGCAAGAAAATATGCAAATTCAATTTATCTGAAAAAATTGGTTGAAGCAGCTATTGAAGATAGTAATCTGGATATTGTACTTCATTTAGACCATGGAGATAGTTTTGATATATGTAAAAAATGTATTGATGATGGGTTTACTTCAGTTATGATTGATGCATCTCATCATCCATTAGAAGAAAATATTAGAATCACCAAAGAGGTTGTTGATTATGCTCATGCTAGAGGTGTTGTTGTTGAAGCTGAATTGGGGAAATTAGCCGGAGTAGAAGATGCAATTAATGTTACTAAAGAAGATGCAACATATACTGATCCAGATGAAGCTGTTGAGTTTGTTAAAAGAACTGGAGTTGATTCTCTAGCTATTGCTATCGGAACAAGCCATGGTGCATTTAAATTTAAGGGTGAACCAAATCTTGATTTTGAAAGACTTGAAACTATTGGTAATATGCTTCCAAATACTCCATTGGTTCTTCATGGTGCATCAACAGTGTTGCCAGAATTCGTAGCACTTTGTAATCAGTACGGTGGAAATATACCAGGAGCACAGGGAGTACCTGAGGAGATGCTAAGAAGAGCTGCAAAGATGAATGTAGCAAAAATAAATATTGATACAGATTTAAGACTTGCAATGACAGCTGCTATTAGAAAGTTTATGGCTGAGAATCCATCAGAATTTGATCCTAGAAAATATTTAGGACCTGCAAGAGAAGCTATAAAAGGAATGGTAAAACATAAAATTAAGAATGTACTTGGTTCAAGTGGTTCTAACTTATAAGGTGGAGATTAAATGTATGATTTTCCAGATATAGATAGAGTTAATGAGATACTTGATGAGATTGCAGAAACTTTACCAGCTGATTTTTTTAAAGAATTAAACGAAGGGGTAGTATTACTGCCACAAAGAAAGAATCATCCAAAGAGTAAAGCTAGCAGACCGTTATATATTATGGGAGAATACCATAGAAGTATAACAGGTTCTCATATTAGAATATATTATGGCTCGTTTAAGAGGGTATTTAATGGGCTATCGGAAGAACAAATAAAAGAGCAATTAGAGAGTACACTGATACATGAATTTACACATCATCTAGAAACACTAGCAGGAGAAAAAGGACTTGTAATAAAGGATGAAGAAGAATTAGATAGATATTTGAATAAATAAAATGAGTGTGCTAACTAGCACACTCATTTGAGTTTTATTTGAAACTGTTAACAAGATCTTTAAAAGCTTGTATATAATGGGAGGCATCCATACCAATTGCTACTGCATCGAATCCAGAATTTATGTATTCCTGAGCTGTTTTTTTATCAGGTGAAAATATAAAACAGAATTTATTATTCTCTTTGCAAGCTTTAAGGACTCTATCCAAAGCTTTTTTGTACTCAGGAGCTGAAAATTGAGCTGGGATACCCATTGCAATAGTAAGATCAAAAGGTCCAATGAAAATACCATCAATACCTTCTAAGGCCAGTATCTCTTCTATATTATTTAAAGCTCCCATAGTTTCACATTGAGGAATAAGTAGAGTTTCTTTATTTGATGTCTCAAAATAATTATTCATATCTTTAGCGTAATCTTTATTACCATAACCAGATGGTCTAGCCATAAAATATCCTCTTTTACCAATAGGGGAGTATTTTGCCCATTCTACTAGCAATTTAGCTTCTTCAACTGATTCAACATTTGGAACAATCAATCCTTTAGCTCCAATATCTAAGTTTTTAAGGATTGAAGGTCTAGAGATATCCTTCACTCTAACAAGAGGCGTAATTTCGCTTAATTCAGCAGCTCTTAGAAAACCTACTGTTTCTCCAATATCAAATGGGCCATGCTCTTGGTCTATTATAAAAAAATCAAGCCCAGTATAACCCAAACATTCTATCGCCAGTTCGCTTCCAAGTTCAAGAAAAGTGCCTAGTGTTCTTTCGCCATTCTGCATCTTAGATTTTAAATTATTAATCATATTGATCCCAACCTTTCTATAATCGACTTTATCTTTATTTATTTAAATTGTCAATTAGTCTATAATAAAAGGGTAAGGATATACTAGTAATATAAAGAGAGGTGGGCTACTAGTGATAATTAAAACACTTTTAGAAGATGAGACAATATCAGATGATTTATTGACAGAACACGGCTTAAGTTTGTATATTGAAACAAAGCTAAGAAAAATTATATTTGATACTGGTAAGACAAATAAGTTTATCGTGAATGCTCAGACATTAGATGTTAATTTGAAAGATGCTGATATGGCAATTTTATCTCATGGACACTATGATCATGGGGGAGGACTTTTAGATTTTTTAGATGTGAACAAAGAAGCCTTTGTTTATATTCAAAAAGGTGCATTTACACCTCATGGCTCAATTAAAGAAAATGAAAAAATTAGAGATGCTGGAATAGATACTGAAATAGAAGAAAATGAAAGAGTTAAACTTGTAGAAGAGGATATATTTTTTGATGAAGATTTAATTTTATTTTCACATATAGAAGGAGAAGAATTGGTGCCAAGAGGAAACGATACTCTTCTTATGAAAAAATATGATCTTTGGGAAAAGGACGACTTTAAACACGAGCAAAATTTAATAATTAGAGAAGGTCGCAATAGGGTACTTATCGTTGGTTGTTCACATAGAGGAATAGTTAATATTTTAAAGCAAGCTCAAGAGATTAGTGATTTACCGATAACTCATGTGATAGGGGGATTTCATTTATACGATCTTGATTTGAATGATTCTTTAGATATGGAATTTTTGAAAAAAGTTTCCGATGAATTAGTGGAGTCAGGAGCAACTTTCTATACAGGTCATTGTACTGGTAGAAAACAGTATTATAAGCTAAAAGAGATTATGGGTGATAAGATAAATGAGTTATCAACTGGTATAATTATTACTATTTAAAAATAGAAGAGCTATGGATTTGAATTCATAGCTCTAAATATTTTAAAGGATTAATATAGAATGGTAGATTAATTGTTTTACTTGCTTAAATTAGGATGATACAATAATATGTAGGTATAAAATTAGCGAACTGGAGGAAGATATGATAAATATTAGAAGAGTTTATGTTGAAAAAAAAGACGGATATAACATCGAAGCAAATAACTTACTAAAAGAAATACAAAAGAATTTTGGGATGGAAGGGTTAGAGAATTTAAGGCTATTTAATAGATATGATTTTAATTGTTCTGATGATAAAAACTTCAATAAGATAAGTAGCCTAATTCTATCAGAACCTAATGTTGATAATATTTATATAGACAAACTTCCAGAATCAGAGGGGTTGTTAATAGCTACAGAATTTCTTCCAGGTCAATATGACCAGAGAGCGGATTCTTCTATGCAGTGTATCCAAATTTTACTTGATGAAATGGAAACAATTGTAAAGTCTGCTAAAGTATATTTGTTAAAAGGTAGTATCAGCGAACAAGATATTGAAAAAATTAAAGGCTATCTAATAAACCCTGTAGATTCTAGAGAAGCTTCCTTAGAAATACCAAAGAATTTGAAAGATGAAATAGAAAATCCGAAAGATATAGAAGTGATAGATGGGTTTATAGAATTAAGCCATGATGACTTAGATATATTTAAGGTTAAGATGGGTTTTTCTATGAGCTTTGATGATTTAATCCTAGTTCAAGATTATTTTTTGAATGATGAAAAAAGAAATCCTACTATAACTGAATTGAAAGTAATAGATACATATTGGTCTGATCATTGTAGACATACAACTTTTTTAACTGAAATTGAAGATATTAAGATTGATGATGGTGAGTATAAACAAATATTTCAATCTGCTCTTGATGAATATATTGGATCAAGAGAGTTTGTTAAAGCTAAAAAAGCTATTTCATTAATGGATTTAGCTACTATTAATACTAAACAATGTATAAAAATGGGTTTACTTAATGATATTGATTTGTCAGAAGAGATAAATGCTTGTAGCATAGAAATTGATGTTGATGTTAATGGTAAGAATGAGAAATGGTTATTGATGTTTAAAAATGAGACACATAATCACCCCACAGAAATAGAACCTTTTGGAGGAGCGGCCACTTGTTTAGGTGGAGCTATAAGAGACCCACTTTCTGGGAGGAGCTATGTGTATCAAGCTATGAGAGTTACTGGAAGTGGAGATCCAAGGCAGCCTATTGAAGAGACGCTAGCAGGTAAATTGCCTCAAAGAAAGATAACTAAAGAAGCAGCGAGGGGTTACAGCTCATATGGTAATCAAATTGGATTAGCTACAGGACAAGTGACAGAGATATATCATCCAGGGTATGTAGCCAAGAGAATGGAAGTAGGAGCAGTTATTGCTGCTACTCCTATAGAAAATGTAGTGCGAGAAAGACCAGAACTGGGAGATATAGTATTATTAGTAGGCGGTAGAACAGGTAGAGATGGAATTGGTGGGGCTACAGGTTCATCGAAATCGCATACAGAGGAATCTTTATATAAATCTGGTGCTGAAGTTCAAAAGGGAAATGCACCTGAAGAGAGAAAGATTCAAAGGCTTTTTAGGAATCCTGAATTAGCTAAAATGATTAAAAGGTGCAATGACTTTGGTGCTGGAGGAGTTTCAGTTGCAATAGGAGAATTAGCAGATAGTATAGATATACAACTTGATGTAATTCCTAAAAAATATGAAGGTCTAGATGGGACAGAACTTGCTATTGCAGAGTCACAAGAGAGAATGGCAGTTGTAATAGACCCTAAAGATTTTAAAAGATTTAAAGAATTAGCTCATACAGAAAATTTAGAAGTTACAAATGTTGCAGATATAACAGATACAGGTCGGTTGACTATGTACTGGAGAGGCTCGAAAATTTTAGATATAAAGAGAGATTTTCTTGAGACTAATGGTGCAAAACAAACAATTAAGGTTAATATAGGCGCACCCAAGCCTAAAGATGGAATAGTATTTGACAATAGGAGTTTTAAAGAAAAAATTATTACTACTATCTCAGATTTAAATATTTGTTCACAACAAGGGATGAATATTCTATTTGATAATACTGTTGGCGCTGCAACGGTTTTAATGCCTTTTGGTGGTAGATATAAGCTTACTCCAATAGAAGGTATGGTTGCGAAAATACCAGTGTTAGAAGGAGATACAAATACTTGTAGTTTAATGAGCTTTGGATTTGATCCACAGATTTGTGAGTGGAGCCCATTCCATGGTGGAGTAAATTCTATTGTCCAGGCGGTTTCTAAAATAGTAGCACTTGGAGGAGATTATACTAAAATAAGACTAAGCATACAAGAATATTTTGAAAAACTTGGAGAAAATGAAAGAACCTGGGGTAAACCGTTTAGTGCTTTGCTAGGAGCTTATAAAGCACAATCGGAACTAGGTTTAGCTGCTATAGGTGGTAAAGATAGCATGTCAGGAACTTTTAAAGATATCTCTGTACCGCCTACTATAATTACTTTTGCAGTCACAACAGATAATACTGAGAATATTTTGTCTCCTGAGTTTAAGAAGCAATCAACTGAGGCATATTTTGCTGAGATAATTACTGATAATAATGATATGCCTGATTTTAATACTATAAGAGAAGTTTATTCAAAGATCAAAGAATTAACAGATAAGAAAGTGATTATTTCTGCAAAAACAGTAGATAATGGTGGCATTGCAGCAGCTATTAGTAAAATGTGCTTTGGGAATAAAATAGGCTTCGAATTTGAGAATAGTATTGATGAAGAAAATCTATTTAAGAAATCAATAGGAAGTATAATTATTGAAATAGATCCTTCTAATGCAAGCTTGCTAGGAAAGCATTTCACAAAGATTGGGAATACACAAAAAGAAACTAAGATTATATACAAAGACGAGAGTGTGGATTTGGATAATATGATAGAAGCATGGCAACAACCATTAAATGAGGTATTTCCTTTAAAAATAGATTTGAAAGGAGATATTGAGACTATAACAAGTGCAATTTCATCTAAACCATATAAAGGCAAAAAGATTATTAGACCAAGAGTTTTTATACCAGTATTTCCTGGAACGAATAGTGAATATGATTCAAAAAGAGCGTTTGAAAAAGCTGGAGCTACTGCAAAGATAAGTGTATTTAGGAATCAATCTAGCTTAGACATTAAAGACTCAATTAAAGAATGGGCAGGTGCAATCAAGGAATCCCAGATATTGATGATTCCAGGTGGGTTTAGCGCTGGAGATGAGCCAGATGGGTCAGGTAAGTTTATAGCAACAATATTTAGAAATCCATATATTGCGGAAGCTATTGCTGATTTATTAAATAATCGAGATGGACTAATATTAGGAATATGTAATGGTTTTCAAGCTTTAATTAAACTTGGATTGTTACCTTACGGAGAAATCAAAGATTTAGGAATCGATGATCCAACTTTAACCTTTAATCAAATTGGAAGACATGTTTCTAATCTTGTAGATACAAGGATATCATCTAAATTATCACCTTGGTTATCAAACGTAGAACTTGGAGAAATATATACTATGCCAGTTTCTCATGGAGAAGGTAGATTTGTTTGTAATCCAGTATTATTGGAAGAATTAATAAAGAATGGGCAGATTGCAACACAATATGTTGATTTTTCTGGCAAAGCAAGCCTCGATGGCAGCTTTAATCCAAATGGTTCTGTATTTGCAGTTGAAGGTTTGACAAGTAAAAATGGTAGGGTATTTGGGAAAATGGGCCATTCTGAAAGAATAGGAAAAGATGTATATAAAAACATACATGGGGAAAAAGACCAAGGTATATTCAATGCTGGAGTAAATTACTTTAAATAAAAATATCTCCCTAAATTAGATAATTTAGGGAGAATTTTAGTATCTACAAGTAAATTATAAAAACAATGAAATTCCACTATAGATTAATAGTCCGGCCATGATGGTATTAATCATTTTATAATTTTTCTCCATAAATTTTTGGAATACTGATCCAAATAGTGCCCAAGTTATTGTTGACATAAGAGCAATTAGCGATAGAGATATAGCAAATAATACTAAGATAGGAATAGATTCATAATATGGAACAATAAATGTAGATGCAAGAGTTATACCATATATAATTCCTTTGGGATTGACAAATTGAAGAAGTACACCTTTAATAAATGTGTTGGTTCTTTTGCTTTCGTCAACTTCTTTATGGGGCTTACTTTGAAATGTTTTCCAAGCTAAGTAAAAAATATAGGAAGCGCCAATAATTGTCATAATTGGTTTTATTGTTGGTATAAGCTTATATAAACTATAGCTAAATATATTGCTAAGCATTAAGATAATAAAAAAACCTACACTAACACCATAGTTAAATCCTAGACTGTTTTTCAGCCCATATCTACTCGCATTAGACATGGACATAATATTGTTTGGCCCAGGTGTAAAAGTTGTAACAAATACATATGAAATAAAAGCTGCAAAATTTGGCATAGCTAAACTCCTTGATGAGAAATATTATTATAGATTTATTCATATAATGATATATTAGCAAAATTGCATTGTCAATAAACTTTAGTTAATTAAATTAATAACAAAGTTTATGAAGCCACTTGTAATATGTTATAATTATTGTAGCTAATAAATAATAGATTGGAGAAATCATAAATGACGAGAACTAAAACTATTAGAGGTAATATCAAAGATACCAAAGAACATGTTAAAAAAAGAGATTCTATAAATTTAGAATTAAATCATTTTGATAGAATGATTTCTCTCCTTGGAGCTAATTCAAAAAAATGTTCAGAGTGCAAAAGACTATACACGGATGTTGAAGATTATTTTGAAGTGTTAAAAGAAAAAGAATATCACTTAAATAGAAAAGATAAAAAAGAGGGTAAAGTATTAACAAATACTATAATGAAACATCTTCATAAAGAGCATAATTTGTTTAGACAAGGGCATTATATGAGCATATTTATTCCTCTGGGAACTAGCGTAGGATTAGTTGTAGGACTACTTTTCTTTGGTAAAATTGTTCTGCCAACAGTACTAGGACTTACCCTAGGACTTCTTATAGGAGTTGTATTAGATGCAACTGTAAAAAAATATAATAGGACTATATAATATATAAAAAGGGAAGTGGATAAAATGACTTTTGAGATAAAAAAATTGGATGAATCATATAAGGGTGAAGAACTTGATTTCTTTTATAACTCCGAATTTTATTATGATATTCAAAAAAGTTATCATGAAGACTCTATTAATTTCAGATTTGTTAAAAAACACTTTTCTACTCCAATTGAAAAGAGATTCAAAACAATTCTAATGGAGGATCATTATGATAATCCGATTTTATATGGGGTAATTTACAAGGAAAAAGTTGTCGCGTATCTAGAAATGGTATATGAAAAATGGAACAACAGAATGAGAATAACAAATATATTGGTAGAACATGATTTTAGAAACAAAGGCATAGGGAAACTACTAATGGAGAAGGCATATGAAGTTTCTAAGAATCACGGAGCCAGAGCAATTGTTGTAGAAACTCAAAGTTGTAACTTCCCAGCAATAAATTTTTATAAAGTTTTGGAATTTAAGATAGTTGGCTTTGATTTACAAGCATATAGTAATGAAGATGTGGATAGACTTGAAGTAAGAGTAGAATTAGGCAAGTCTATTAAATAGACAAGCATAAAGATTACAATATGGTTAAAATAATCGCTAGATGATTTATATTAGTGTTTTTAGAGTATAATATGTATATAGATATTAATATGCTTATTATACTTTTTTATGTAGAAAATAATATTTAAGTTCACAAATAATCCATTTTAAAGAGGAGTAAAAAATGAAAAAAACATTATCATTACTAGTCATTTTATCCATAATTTTATCTTCTGGTGTTAGCTTTGCAACTCCATCAAACTGGGCTATACAAGAAGTAGCGGAAGCTAAGGAATTAAGTATTGTTCCAGAAAATTTGTTAAACAATTATCAAGAGAATATAACTAGAGAAGAATTTTCTGAGTTGGTAATAAATCTATATGAATCTTTATCCAATAAAATTGCGATACCTTCTCCGATAAATACCTTTAAAGACACAACAAGCTCCAAGATTCTTAAAGCTCATAAATTAGGAATAGTAGAAGGTCGAGGAGATGGTATTTTTGCTCCAAGTGAATCTATTACACGAGAAGAAATAGCGGTAATGTATTTTAGAATGATTGAAGCAATAGATAACCGAGTGATTATAGAAGACTCTAAACTAAGCTTTGCTGACAATAATATGATAAGCATATGGGCTAAAGATGCAGTAAACTTTATGAGTAATAAGACTATAATCAAGGGTATGAACAATAATACTTTTAATCCGAAAGGAACTACAACAAGAGAACAAGCCATAGCTTTAACATTAAGGACTTATAAGGGATTCCCTAGTCTTTATGTTTCAAGCAATCAGGGAAAGTTGACACCTGTAGAAATAGGAGAGATGTCAAATAGTATTGTTCAGATAATTATTAAATATGACAATGGTGACACAGGATATGGAAGTGGTTTTTTCTTTGAGAAAGGCAAGCTTGCAACTAATTTTCATGTTATTGAAGGTGCTGTCAGTATTATCTTAGAGTATGAAGATGGAACGAAATACAATGGAGATATAAAGGTAGTAGGATTTGATAGGGAGTTGGATATAGCAGTATTATCAATAAATGATCAAAAAACAGAACCACTATTATTGGGGAATTCGGATATACTTGTAAAAGGGCAAAAAGTTTATGCGATTGGAAGTCCCATAGGGTTTAAAAATTCCCTAACTGATGGATTAATAAGTGCAATCAGACCAGATATAATACAAGTTACTACTGCAATAAATGCTGGAAGTAGTGGTGGAGCACTTATAGATGAGTTTGGTAAAGTAATAGGTATAACATATGCAAAGCTAATAGGAGCAGATAATATTGGATTTGCAATTCCAATAAATCAGTTAAAGGCTCTTGATAAATCTAAAGATTTAAGTTTAGTAGATTTTAATAAAAGTATATCTACAGGAGTTAAGGCTCCCCAAAATGTAATGGCAGTAGCTGATAGTTCAACAAGTATTTTGCTTTCTTGGGATAAAACTACAGCGGATTATTATACAATTTACGAATCTTTAGATTATGGGAAAACATGGCTTCCTTTAGTAAATGAAAATGGTGAAAATAGATGGGATTGGCATTCAGATTATAGCGTAGAAATATCTGATTATGAAGTAGGGTCTACAGTTTATTATGCAGTAGCTTCTGTTAAAGGAAATAATACATCTGAGTATGGTTATTCAAATTCTATCACTTTGTTCGATGGAATGACTGAACAGGAAATATTCGACGATCTTGTAGCTAATGTGAGAAATATAAATGTGGAGAATATTAATGTAGCTTTTGAAGGATTTGATGTTACAAGGACAATTGATGGTAAAACAACTAAAATATTTGCTTATGTTAATGAAGATGAATTTCAAGAATTTATAGGCATAGAAGAATCGAATATTCTTAAAATTGCTAAAGAACTAAAAAATATCAGCTTGCATTATGCAACAATAATAGGTACTGACGTTGAGATGGTAATTGTGTATTCTGGATTCTATGATGAGTACCCTTCATTTTTAGAAGAAAACGATATAAATCCTGATGAAGTAATTGAATATGACCCATTAGTAAAATTATGGTACGCATGGTTCCCATTATTGAATGTTGCAAATAAGTCTAATGTTTATCTAACATGGTACGGTGCGTATAATTTCTAGATTTTTTATAGCCTGGAGGAGTAAGCTTATGAAAGACTTTAAAATAGCAATTCAAAAAGTAATCAAGAGAGCAGTAGAATCATTTTATAATTTTCCTGCATCAATTTTTAGTGCGATTATCATTGCTATAGTTGCATTTATTCGGATTGAAATGGACTATGATGTAGAACAATCCTATAATGTATTGTTTGATAGTATTCAGCTTGCTTTTGTTTTTGCAGCAGTATTCTCAATGGCATTAATAGCTCTAAGGCAGCTTGATAAAACTAAAATTTCTAAGAGTATAGCTAGTATAAGTGGGTTAGTGATTGGAACAGTTGCATTTTTATTGCTATATTTATTTGGAGGAAACGCTAACGAACAGGGGATAATGTATTTAACAGATATCTCAATGGCAAGAATTACTGTAGCAATATTTATAAGTATAGTGATTTTTATTTATATTATATCCAAAAATTCGAATATAAAAGAGTTTCCAAGTGCTTTTTTTATAACACATAAAGCATTTGTAATATCTGCTATTTATGGCTTGGTCTTGATGATTGGAATATCTGGTGTATTAGGAGCATTTCAAACTCTAGTTTACAGAGATATGGACAATAAAATATTTCAGTATGTTGGTGTTATTATTGGATTTTTAACGTATGCGATATTTTTGGGGTACTTTCCAATCTTTAATAATCAAGAAGTATATGAAAATAAAGATGATAAGGAGATTCAACCAAGATTTATAGTTGTTTTATTTGATTATATTTTGGTGCCAATTATTATTGCTTTGACACTTGTGCTTTTTTCTTGGTCTGCTAGGGTTTTATTTAAAGGTCTAGATGTATCCTTTAATCAGCTATCTAGTATATCGACTAGTTATGTATTAGTTGGGATATGGCTTCATATTATGGTTGCAAATCATGACACTGGTATCACGAAATTTTATAGAAAAGCTTATCCTTTTTCTGCTATCTTAATTTTGTCATTTGAAGGATGGGCTCTTATAGTTCAACTTGGAGAATCAGGACTTAAGACAACTGAGTATTTGTTTGTTTTGTTGTGGGTATTTGCAGCTATATCTGTTGCTTTTCTAATTTTCAATAAAGAAAAATCATATAGAAAGATTGCAATAGTAGCAGCTGTGATTTCTTTAATAGCAGTATTGCCTTTAGTTGGATATCATATACTTCCTTTAAAGAATCAAATTAATCGAGTTGAGAAGATATTGATACAAGAAAATCTCCTTATAGATGGTAGAATTGTCGTGAAAGAACAAGAAATTGATAAAATAAAGAGAGAAAATATTACTGATGCAGTAGATTTCATAGCTTATAGTAGGGATGGGCAAAAGCCTTCTTGGTTTAAAGAGGAATTAAGTAACGAAGCAGTATTTAAAGATACATTTGGATTCCAAAAAGTATATAGAGTCGAAGATTATCCAGGGCAATCTGAGTATTTTTCTACAAATTTGATATTAACTACTCAGGCTATAGATATTTCAGACTATGATGTAAGTATTAATATTGGTTTTAATGAAAAAGATAAGAGTTCGATATTTTTTGAAAAGAATGGTATTGATTATGAAATAATATGGGATTTGATGGAAAACGGAATTCCTAAATTAACAGTTAAAATGGGGGACCGTATCTTAATTGAAAGAGATTTGGAAGAATTTTTAACTAAAATAGAAAATAAATATCCACCTAATGATTATAAGGATATAAATGTACCATTAGAAGATATGAGTTTAAAAATAGAAACGGATGAAATATCAATGCTACTAGTATTTAACAATATAAATATATTTAATGATACAAGCCAGGTCAGAAGAGATTACTATATGGATTTAAATAGTATTTATATTAAATAGAATAAGTCTTTACCGACTTAAGTTAATTAAAGCAAAGATGGCTAGGTGAAGAGGGTAAGCTATATAAAAAAACATTTGTAATGCTTTTACTTTTAATCCTAGCTTTCCGTTGTATAATAACAAAATTGGCAAAGCAAGTAATGAATATTGTTGAATAAAAGAAGTTGATAAATAATTAGTGATAAACATTACCGCTCCAACTAAGAGCATCCTTTTTACACTGTTAAAATCTTTTGTTTTGTAAAAGATTAATATATAGATTATTCCAATAAAACTATAGTCCGTATTTAGAAGTGTTGCCAGAGTACCAGCACCTAGAATTATACTAAGACTAGTAAAATGATTATCTGTTTTATACTTTTCCAATAGATTTATCGCAACTAGACCAATAAAGAGTGTAAAAAATATATTTTGATGACTCCAGTTGAGTTTACCAAAAAAAGCGTAATCAAAAGGGACTTCTGATATAAGAGCAAAAATCAAGAGTTTACTAGCGTATTTTTTTATATCTTTAGTATGGAAATAGCCTTCCACTATTAGAAAACAATATATGGGGAAAGCCAAGCGACCAATAATCCTAAATATTAATTCGCTACTTTGGAAAATAGCACCGTAGTGGTCTATAATCATTGTAGTTAATGCTATTATTTTTAAAGCTAATGAGCTCATATAATCACCCTGTCTTTTTTAGATAAGGTTATTATATCAGATAAATTAAAGCTATGTAAGAAACTATTAAATTTTAAGAATGGAGTGACTAAATTGGCAGATATAACATTTGAAATTGTTGAAAAGTTTGGAGAACTAGGTATCTCTGCAAAAGGATGGACTAAGGAAATAAATCTTGTTTCATGGAATAAGTATCCAGGGAAGTATGATATTAGAGAGTGGGACCCAGACCATGAGAAAATGAGTAAAGGCATCACATTAAACAAGGATGAGATTTTAAAATTGAGAGAGTTATTAAATGCAATGGATTTATAATATTACCTTTAAATAAGCTTTAATACACCTAACTTTGGGTAACTAGTGAATGAAGAACTTTAGGAGGTGTTTATATGTTATATTTTGCATATGCGAGTAATTTAAGTAAAAAGTATATGTCCAGTAGATGTCCTAATGCTATGCCATTAAAAAAAGTTTATCTTAAAGATTATAAGTTAACATTTAATGAACTTGCGGATATAATTCCTGAAGTAGGTGCATCTGTCACTGGAGGACTTTATTTAATTTCAAAGCAAGAGTTGGAAAAACTAGATATTCTCGAAGGACATCCCGATCTTTACGAGAGAATAGTAGTCGAGTTGGTGGATGAGGATGGAAGTTTTTATGAAGCCTTTGTTTATTCAATGGTTGATAAAAAGGAACAACAACCACCTGAGAGCTATTTTAAAATATTAGTTGAAGGTTATAACGATTGGGATATTGACAAGGAAATACTTGAAAGGGCAAGACAATTTTAATACGGAATCCCCTGATTTGATCAGGGGTAATTCTTTGAAAATAACAATAATAACTAAGGAGATTGGTATGATCAAAAACTTAAAAGATGAAAAACCCACTATTCATGAAAATACATTTATAGCAGAAACAGCCGTGGTATTAGGAAAAGCAAGGGTGGGAGAAGGAAGCAGTATCTGGTATGGTACAGTTTTAAGAGGAGATATTGCAGAGATTACAGTAGGTAATTATACTAACATACAAGACAATTCAGTTATTCATACTGAAAACAATGTTCCAGCTAGTGTTGGAGACTATACTGTGGTAGGCCATAAAGCGATTATACACGGTGCAAAAGTAGGAAATAACTGTCTAGTAGGTATGGGTGCAATAATACTAAATCGTGCGAAAATTGGAGATAATTGTATAATTGCAGCAGGTTCAATAGTAACCGAAGGTAAAACTATCCCTGATGATTCTATGGTTATGGGTATACCTGGTCGCGTAGTAAGAAGGGTAACAGAGGATGAAAAAATAGCAATTAGAAATAATGCATTAAGATACAATGAGCTATGGAAACAACACTTAGATTAGTGTGTACACATAAATTGTGGGTATATCTTAAATGAATAGAGTAAAAATAGGAGGGATATGAATGAATTATAAAGAAGTGTATCAATCTTGGTTAGATGATCCGTTTTTTGATGAAGAGACTAAAAATGAACTTAGGGCTATAGAAGATGAGGATGAAATAGAAGATAGGTTTTATAGAGAATTAGAATTTGGTACAGCGGGGCTTAGAGGTAAAATTGGCGCAGGTACAAATCGGATGAATAATTATACAGTTAGTTTAGCAACAGAAGGTTTAGCAAGAACTATTGTAAATCATGGGAAAGACGCTATGGAAAAAGGAGTAGCTATTGCCTATGATGTTAGATTATATTCTGACCGTTTTGCGGAGATAGCAGCTAGGGTATTGGCAGCAAATGGAATAAAGGTTTATCTATTTGACGATATAAGACCTACCCCTTTACTTTCATATGCTGTAAGAAAACTAAATACGATATCAGGTATTGTGGTTACAGCTAGTCATAATCCTCAAGCTTATAATGGTTATAAAGCTTATTGGGAAGAGGGGTCTCAGATATTAGACGAGATAGCAGATGAAATATTAGATGAAATGTCCAAGATAGGACATTATAGGGATATCGAAATAATGGATTTTGAAGAAGCAAAAAAATCGGGACTAATAGAAATAATTGGCAAAGAAATTGACGATGAGTATACTTCTGAATTGTTAAAAATGCCAATACATGATGACATAGATAAAGATATAAAAATAGTTTATTCACCTCTTAATGGAACAGGGAATATTCCTGTGAGAAGAGTATTACGAGAAAGAGGTTTTAAAAATATAATTGTTGTGCCTGAGCAAGAAAAGCCTGATTATACATTTGCTACAGTTGGTTATCCAAATCCTGAAGATACAAAAGCATTTAAATATGCAAGGGAATTGGGATTAAAAGAAGATGCTGATTTATTGCTTGCTACTGATCCTGATTGTGATAGAGTTGCAATTGCAATTAGGAATAAAGAGGAGGATTTCACATATTTAAATGGGAACCAAACTGGAGCGTTACTGATTTATTATATTTTATCTGAAAGACATAAAATGAGTAATTTACCTCCAAATGCAGCTATTGTTAAGAGTATAGTTACAGGAGATTTAGGAAAAGCTATAGCTAAGAAATACGGAGTAGTAACTTTTGAAACTCTAACAGGATTTAAACATATTTGTGCAAAAGCTAATGAATGGGATATAACTGAAGAATATAAATTTATATTTGGTTATGAAGAAAGTATAGGCTATGTGTATAAGGATTTAGTTAGAGATAAAGATGCAGTTGTAACTTCAATGATGATTGCAGAAATGGCAGGTTATTATAAAAAACAAGGCTTAAACTTACTTCAAGTTTTAGAAGCGGTTTATAAAGAATTTGGATATTATAGTGAAAAATTGATATCCATAGTATTAGAAGGGTCGGATGGTCAAGAGAAGATAAAAAGAATTATGGATGATATTAGACATAATTCTATAGGATCAATTGGCGAAATGATATTAGAGAAAACAGTTGATTATTTAATTGATGAAACGGAAGCTGGGAAATCTAATGTTTTAAAATACTATATGGATGATGGATCTTGGTATGCTATAAGACCATCGGGAACTGAACCGAAGATTAAGCTTTATATTTATTCAAAGGGGAAATCTAGAAAAGAAGCTTTTGCAAAAGTTGAATTAATCGAAAAAGTTGTAAGACACAGAATGGAATCAGTTGAGTAAAAAAAGCAGACCTGCCCAAATGGCAGGTCTTAAATATTTTTTGATATGTGTTTTGCAAATTCTTTTGCAGCATACTCTATATCAGGAATTTTATTTATAAATCCAGGGTCATTTGCTGTTTCCTGCAAAGAAAAATTAGGTGGTAATTCGAAGGTTTTATTCATATTTAGGCTACTTATTAATTGCTTGGCTAAAGCATCTCCTCCAGAATAACCTGAGACTATAATTGAGAATATCCTTTTATCATAGAATTTTGTCTTTCTAAATAAAGCTGTCAATCGATTTATAGTAGCTACAATATTAGCGGTTAACATATCGTTATAATTAGGACATAATAGAATTATTGTTGAGGCATCGATTATTGCAGGGTAAACTTCTTCTACTACTATACCTCCGTAAAAACACTTTGATTGCTTACTAAAATGTTTACAAGTTTTATAGCTACAACCTCTGCAGTCCATAATAGTTCCATTTCCCAAATAAACTTCTCTTATCTCGAAATCCGGAAGATTGTTTTTAACTTTTTTCCAAAGTGCATATGTATTGGATGTTTCTATATTTGAAGAATGTAAAACTGCTATAGAATTGTTTTTAAAATACTCTTGTGTAGATAGCAATCTTCGCCCTAATTCCATCGATTTTTGTAAGCAAATTTCTTCTTGAGTAAGTTTGTAGATTTTTTGAAGTGCCTGATAATTATTTAGGTTAGCGTTTGCCTCGATAGTAGGTCTACCAGGAAATTCGCAACCTAGCGTATTTGCGATATAAATAATATCGGCAGCTGCAGTTTTAGTATAGTTGTTGTATTTGCTATGGATTAAAATAGCGCCTCTTGAACCAGAAAGAGAGTCGGCACCTATGTTAACTAATTCTTCAAGCATTGAATTTAATTTTGTATTAATTCCTATTTGATTTAACTCAATTGCAAAGAGTATTTTTTTGTTTTTTAAATCTTTTAAGTCGTCTAATTCAGTTATAATTTCGCACTCACTATCTAAAACAGCAGCATCAATCATCTTTTGCAATAGTGGGCTTGGCGTAGAAGGGATTAGTAATTTTAGTTTTTTCATATATGTCTCCTTAATTCATTGTATGTTTCTAGAAGCTTTTCCTCAAGATTAGCATGGAAATCATATTTTGGAATTTCTATGCCAGCATCTCCGAGTTTCATTTTAGAACCCATAAAAACTTCACCCATTAAGCTGGAACCATAAAAATAATTTCCAGATATGGTAGCTAAAATCGATAAGGCACCTGAAGAAAGACTAGGCGCAACAAATGGTTTATAGCCAAAGCTTCTAATTTCCAAATTAGCATTTAGTGTTTTCTCAGTGAGTAAATCTGACTTTGCATGATTATAATTCTCTATGCTATCAACTACAATCAAACCTTTACCATGTGGACCAAAAACGCAACCTTCTTTTAGATAATGTGAAAATCCATGTAATCTTTCAGAATAGAAGCAAGCCCTTGCATTCATAACACCTAAACCATATCCTATAATTTGATTTGGAGCAAGTCCATTATAGTCTAGATTTCCATCAGGACCTAGATTGGAATCTAAATATAAAGACTTGCATAAAAGATCAACTGGATCACTTACAACTGCAAAAATACCTTTAAAATTTTTATCACGAGCTAATGTTCCGTATTGAGAAATGATTTTTCGATTGTCATGAAATTGAATCATTCTAACATCAACATTTTCTTTGCCAACGGGAGGAATAGATTTAGAAGCGCAAAAAACGAACATATCACAATCAAACAATTCAGATTTTTGGAGGGCTCTTACTGGTGGTAAAACATCTTCGCTAAAAGGTATTCTAATTTGATTCAATTCATATTCCCACCTTTTTATTTTTTCAGGAGATCTATCATATATACCAATATCGATATTTTTTCCAAGCAATCTAAGACCAATTAAAAGTGTGCTTCCAACATCTCCTAGTGCAAAGACATTTATTCTCCATTTTTTTGGAACAGATATTAACTCATCCTTCCAGCTAGGAAAACTAACATTAACTGATTTTATTTGTTTGTGAGCGATTTTTTCTTCGATCCAATATGGTAAATCATTGTTATGAGTGTCTTTTTTCAAAATACCTAAGTCTTCAAACTCTGTAAATAATTGAGAGATTTCTACAACAGCAAAACCTCTCCTTGAAACTTTGGGGTCTAATTTATTTAGAAAAAACACAATTTCATTAGAATCTACAATATCTTCTTGTCTACATGTTTCAAATTCAGGAAATTCTATAAATGAAAACAAAAAATGATTATTCAATTTATAATAATACAAATCAATCACTCCTATGACCTTTTAGTGTATGCTCTAGTCTTTTTAAATAATCTATATCTGTTTCTATAAAGCTAGATGGTTTAAGATGTTTATTCTCAAACACGCTACGATCCATATCTGGATATCTAGGAATAAAAACTACTTCTCCTAAGGAAGCGAGGTTTAAGTTTTTTTCATTAATTTCTTGATATACTGTTTCAATGACTTTAAATAATTCTAATGCATTGGTTAGCGAAACACTTGAGAGTTCAAAAATTAATTCTTCGCTAACATCTTTAATAAACTTTGGCGAAACATAAGGAAGTACAAGGTTAACACTAGGTATAAGATTTGTATCTGCATAATCTCTTTTTACCATATCTCCACCTAGAAATGGATATTGACTGCTTTCATTAAACCAAAGTCGAAGGTTCGGTACAAAATAAGCTGAATCTATATCAAGATTACGAATTTTAGCTATCTCTTTTCCTCTACCTGATAGAATGCCAACAAAAAGTTTTGATATTTCAATTCCTTGTTGTCTTAACTGAGGTTCTACAATTTTTATTCTATATCCTTTATGGAGCAAATCATCCAGTAAAATTACTTTTCGATTAAATGATTTAATTGTCTTACACTGTCCTTCCAAGGATAGATAATTTGGAAATTCTGTAATTGTAAAACACTTTATATCTTTGGAAAAAATCTTTTCAGTATGAAGCGTTTTAGTAACTGTATTAGGTATTATAGAATTATTTAAGATTATACCAAATGGAACGCACATTTTTTCACCAAGAGACTTTTTATTGTTGTCAGTTGTAGAAACCTCGTTTTCATCACAAACCATTTGTATCAGCTTACTATAAACCATCGTCCGATTAAATGATATTAAAAGCTCACCGGGGTAGAGGTCTGCAAGTGCTTTCTTAATTTTTTTCCTTGAAGATGTAATGGCTTCTAATATCTTTGGATGGGCATCGTATGGAGCTTTTAAATTGTTCTCTAAATCAAGATTTATGCTTATGGGATTGTTCATATCTACCATTAACATAGGAGATTCTTTAAGCAAAAATGGTGTTTCAATAAAACCTTGCATAATAAGAAACTCCAGAGCTTTATTATTAGATCCTTTAATCATAGTGTTTGCATAGAGAGCATAGTTGTAATCTCTATTTAGTGCTATAGAGAGTGTTTCATTTAGAACCATATCCATTGTATGGTCATCATCATCTTTAGCATATAGACAAGAGATAAAAGCAGTTCTTCCTTTAGCATTATTTCTGATAAATTGTGTTATATTTTGGTCATTAAATTCATCGAAAAGCATGCTATGTCTTACCCAATAAAAAGCTGAAAAGCCTATTGCTATATTCTTACTTGTATCTTTTAAGATTATGATTCTATAGCTAAGTTTTTCTCTTATTTCTAAAAGGCCATCAATATCGAGCATTGAACCGAAACTATCATATAAATAGTCTAGTAATTCACTGCTTAGGTTTCTGTGAACCTCAACATCTAAAGTTTTCGTTTCTAAAAGAGTTTTGTACAAGGGTTCTCTTAGATATAATCCATAGTTATAAATATATTCTGCAGCCATTGGGTCAATTAATTTTGAGATATCTCTATTTTTGTCAATATTATCTCGTATTTGAGTTGAACTTATATCTTCAAATTGAGTTGGGAGAGTCAACCTAATCACATTATTATTTATATTATTAATTGCTTTATTTGTTAATTCGTCAAGAGGCAATATAGTTTCATCAGTTCTTCTATCAAATATTACGTGAGAGAAGTTGAGTACTTCTTTTTTCATTTTATAAGCGGAAGCATTAAGAACAACGTCAGAACCAACAGCAATATAAACTTCTCTAGTTCCAAAAATATTTCGTAGTCCTAGCATATCTTGGTCTGAATTAATGTTAATTGGGATTTCTTTTGGAAATAAGTAAATGCCATCTTCTTTTGCAATGGTCATATTAATTATATTTCTTCTAAGCTGATGAGCTTCGGTTCTTTTTGACCATGAGAATTCATCAACTGCAAGATAAACCTCAAAACCATGCTTTCTAATCTCCTTAGCTATTTCTCTGTGACCCAGACTAAATGGATCAAATGAACCAGGGAAAAATGCAACATCTTCTAATATCTGCATATCAAGTGAACCATAGTTATACTCATATTCAGATACAAATCTATAAATATGGTTTAGGGATGCAGCATTATTATAAAATGAGAAGTTATTGTTCTTGGAATCTTCTATCAGTGTTAAGATTTTTTTTGCGAGCCTTTTAAATACAAACATCTTATCTTGTAAGCATAGTTCATTTGAATTAAAAATAGTTGATGCAATTACTCTTAAAGACTCTGTCTTTAATTCTAATTTATACGAAGCCAAAGGAACAAGAAGTAAACCTAGTAGTCTTTTTAATCTCTTGCTATTAAGATTTTCTTCTTCTTTAAATAAACTTTCATATTTAGGATAATTTAATACACTAACACCTATTGTATTTAATATCAGCAAAATTGTTTGTGGCCTGGAAACTTTTATTTTGTTTTCTAAATCATCTATTACTTCATCCAACTCTTTAGGTGGAAGGTACAATAGAATTTGTCCTAGATATTCAGGTATAAATTTTGTGAATTGATAACTATCCATTTCTAGAGCGCGTAAAAGCTCTATGGATACATCGTTTCTTTGTTCGAACGAAAGTAATGGAATAATATTAAGCAAAGTATAACCACTATAATTTCGGACTCGCTCAATAGCACTCACCTTTAAGAGATTACAAAGGTGAATGGCAGTGTGTATACCTGTTGTGGGTGGATTTTTTCTAACTTGATCATATAGGATATCAATATTAATCTTTTTAATAGTCCAAGCAGTCGCAGTTTTAAGATTTGCTAAAAACAACTCTGGGACGCTAGCTTCATCACTACGATAGTTTTCTCTTAATGTTTGCAGGTCTGAATCTACCAGTTTAAGCTTATTGCCTATAATATACTTTAGATAATTTTCTGCAGGTATTGTAGATTTAGATAAATTTTTGCTAAGAAAATCGGCTAAAGGTATTGATAAATCTGGGTCATCTATTATTCCTAGTACTTCAAATATTCTATCAAAAGTACTTAAACGTATATTAGTGTGTTCTATACTTACATTTTTTAAAATATAACTATACAGTCTTTTTTTTCTTGGACTATCTAATCCATTTAAGGGTAAATAACTGATTGTTTGAAGTAAATAGAACTGTGGTTTAGAAATAAGATTGTCAGAGTTTTGATAAAATTGATTTAGTTTGTCGAAATAGTCTGTGTTTTGTATTTGATTGCAATTTTCGAATAAGGATTTTACTATTATTTTCAGGTTGTAAAGCCATTCATCTTGAGAATCTAGAAGTTTATGACTTGGATAAAGTAAATCATTTAGTAGTTGATCAAAAATATCTAAACTAGTTTGAAGAGGACGGTTTCTATCAACAGTTTTTGGGAGTTCTTTTCTATACTCTTCATCGTAATTAGCTATTAACTTGCCAATTAAATAAGCAGATTCTTTTCTTATACCTTCTTCTTTATGAAGCAGATGATCAACCAAAAAATGATATACCATAATTTTTTGTTTTTGAGTCAAATAAAGAGAATATTCTTTAAGAATTTCAATATAAAGTCTTAACCTTCTCCAATCACCTTCTCCACGTGCTTCTTCTAAAATTTGGTGAAATCTTTCTTCATTCATGAAATTTGACATTAGATATATATTGTTTTCAATTGATTTATACTTAAAAGAATCTACTATATCTTCTCCTTTTAGTAAGCTCCAGAATATTTTATCTTTTTTTGTAAGTTCACCTGCTAGAGTAGTATCCACACCTAATGAAACCATATAATCTTCAAAGTCTTTTAATTTTGAATAAACTTTTTTATATCTATTTTCTTTTGCTGTGTCAACATTATCTAGCTTTTCTAAAATTATTTCAAAAGAATCAGTTAGATCGAAAATATGCATTTCTAAATGGTCATCTTTCCATCTATTTTTCACCCTAAAATCAGCATATATTAAGACCAAGGATTCTAAAGGTAGAGTTTCTAGCTCTAAATCCCAAGTGGAGTGATTTGTTGCTATATGTCCAATCTTTTCTAATTCTAGTGATTTAAACCAAGATTCAGTATAATAATAATGAAGATATGGAACTCTACTTTGTTCTTCCTTAGTAACACCATATTTACCAATATCATGTCCTAAACTCGACCCTAAGACAATCCCTAAATCTATTGGGAGTCCTAAGTCATAAAGTTGTTTTGAAATATGCATGGTTACATCTTTAACCATTAGTACATGGTCTATAGTATTATGCCCGGTTATTTCCATATCTAATTGCATCATTTCATATACAAATAGATTCTTATAAGCTTCTTTAAAAATTTTGTATTCATCTATAGTCTCTTTTATATTGTAATCAATATAAGCGCTGCCATTTAAACTTGATAATAAAAGTAGCACCTCTTCATATATTGGTATAGAGCTTTCTTTCATATAAAGAGTATCTTTATGAGGAAAAGATTTTTTTACTGTGTACTCGTATAATTCAAACATCCATTGTTCTATAGTTAAAGAATCAAAACTTAATAGAAATTCTTTTAATAATGTTAAGAAATTAAATACACAGATATTTGATTTTAAGTTCAAATTTTCTAATTCTGATTTAAGTCCGTTATTTTCTAAGTGTTTTTCCAGTTGCTCTTTAACGCTCATAAAGTTCCTCCTTTAGTATGGATTGAAAGTTTATTTTATGAATTCTATACTTTTGAAATCATGTACCGAAGTGATTTGATTCATAATTTCTTTATCAATAACTCCATCTATATGGCACATAAGAGTTGATATATTACCATTCCTAGTTACTTGCATAGTTGCAATATTGATATCTTTTGATGCTAATATAGCACTGATTTTGCTAATAACTCCCTTTTGATCTATAAATTGTAATTTAAATAAAGAAGCTTCTTCTAAAACTTCATTTTGATTTAATTCTGATTCATTTGACTTGACCATAAAATAACCCCCTTTGAGTTAATCTAATTATATAGTTAAATAGGAGTCTTTTCAATGATGAATAAATTATCATAATTGCATCTAAACATGGTTAAAGTGTATAATATAGTATAATGGAGGAGGGGATATCTTGATTTTGATTTGTGATTTAGGATTAAGCTTAAAGAAACAATTTATATTTTTGGAAAAAACTACTAACAAGAACGATTTTTTAGCAGATAATAGCTTAATTACACCAATAGGAGAGGGCTTTAACATGGCAAGGGTACTCTTATCCTTTGGAGAAGATCATACACTGTTAGGTTTTTCAGGAGGAATTGTTGGAGAAAATATACGATACATTCTAAATGATTCTTTAATAAATCTAAATCTTATTCCAATTAAAGAAAAATCATCAGAACAAGTTAACTTAGACTTTTTAGATAATAAAATAAATATAAGGGACAGGCAACCTAAAATTTCTAGAGAAGAAGTTGCAAACTTTTACACAGAGTATAAAGAAGGATTAAATCTTAGTGAAGTAATATGTTTAGTTGGAGAACATCCTTTTAATATTCCAGAGGATATGGCCTACAATATAGTTGACTTATCAATAAAATGGGGTAGGCAAATTCTTTTAGCTGTTAAAGACAAAAGTTTTCAAAATGCTATAGAAGCTTCTCCTTATGTGTTGATGATAAGTAAAAGCATATTAGAAGATATTACTAATTTAAGTTTAGATTTTGAAACTGAAATTATAAAGGCATGCAGGTATTTATTTGATAAAGGAATAAAGCATATTATTATAGATAATAATGAAAAAGGATTGATAATATTAAACGAAGAATATGGATATAGAGTGTCAGTTCCTTTTAAATATGGAAAAGGAGAATTATCATACGGGGGCTTATTAGGAGGCCTTGCACTTGCTATGAGTAGAAATTATGATATGGAAACAGTGTGTAAGTTATCTTATGCGTGTGGATTAGTGAATTTCGAAGATAAAAATTTAGAGTTAGAGGTTACCGATATTAAAGCTTTGATGAAGGAGATTGAATTAGCTAGATTTAACAATATTTAGGAGGCAAACTAATGATAAGTTTTATTCATTCTGGAGATATTCACCTGGGTACTGCTTTTAAAACGGCGACTTTTGGTAATAGTAAAGGTGAAGAAAGAAGAGGAGAATTATGGAATAGTTTTCAAAGATTAATAGATTACGCTATTGATAAAAAGAGTGATTTAATAATATTAGCAGGAGATTTATTTGAAGAAGACATGTTTACAATAAAGGATATAAATAAGCTTAAGGATATTATAGGTGAAGCTAAAGATCAAAGAATAGTTATAACAGCAGGTAATCATGATAAATTGAATTTAAAATCAATGTATAATAGGATAGTGTGGCCAGAGAATACTACAATTTTAAAAGATAAAAAAATCAACAAGGTAGAATTTGATGATATTAAAGTAACATTATACGGATATAGTTGGGCAAACGAAATAGAAGACTTAAAAGAACAATTATTTAAAATAGAAAAGAATCCAAATCACTACAATATATTAGTTATGCATGCAGATATATTTGAGAATTCAGCTTACTTACCTTTGGATTTAAAGCAGCTAAAAGTTCTGGATATGGATTATATTGCATTGGGGCATATCCACAAACCAGAGTTTTTGTCTCATAATATAGCATATTGTGGTTCGTTAGAGCCATTGGATTTTGGAGAAATTGGCAAGAGAGGTTTTATTGAGGGGAAGCTAGGGGAAACTCATAGCTTTGAGTTTAGACCTTTTAGCAAAAGAGAATTTTATATTAAAGAATTTATTCTATCTGAAGATATGACATTAAATGAAATAATTACTAAGATAAAAGAATTAACTGAAGGAGCTTATAATAAAAATTTTTATAGAGTAATCTTAAAAGGCGTTATGCCATTTTATATTGATTTAGAAGATATAGAATCAGCATTAAGAGAAGAATTTTATCATATTGAATTAATAGCTAAGTACAGAAGAGATTTTGATATCGAAAAGATTAAAAAAGAGAATGAAAATAATATTATAAGCAAATATATTGATAGTTTTAATGAAGAAGATTTAAAAGACGAGACCATACGAGATGCTTTCTATATGGGTTTATATTCACTTTTAGAAGGCGGTGAAACTCTTTGATAATAACAAAATTAGAGCTAAACAGTTTCGGCAAATTTAAAAACTATGAATTAGAGTTGAAAGATGGATTAAATTTACTATATGGGGAAAATGAAAGTGGAAAATCAACAATTCATAGTTTCATAGAGGGGATATTTTATAGTTTTTTAAAACCCTTTACAAAGAAAACAATTTATTCAGAAAAACACGAAAAGTATAGTCCCTTAGAATCGAATCTTTATAGAGGTAATCTTGAATTTAAAATAGATAATGTAATGTATAGAATTGAAAAAGATTTCAAGAAAAATGATGAAAACACTCGTATCTATGAGAAATCTACAGGGGAAGATATTACACATAAAGCTAGTGAGTTGTCTGTTGGGAAGGTAGTTCAGCCTGGAATTTATTTTTTTGGCTTAAGTTATTTAGTTTTTAAAAACACTGTATTTGTAAGCCAACAAGGAGTATATACAGATGATAAACTTGCTGATGAAGTGAGAGATAGACTTGTAAATGTTGTAACAACAAAAGATGAGAATATTTCAGTAAATAAAGCTATAGATATTTTGGATTTAGAATTTAAAGAAATAGGTACTGAAAGAGCATATACTTCAAAATACGGTCTATTAATTAAGGAGTTAACTCATAAAAAAATGGAACTAAAAGAAGTTGAACAAAAAAGAATTTCATATAATGAATGGATTGAAAATGCTGAAGTTATTAATAATAAAAGAAAAAAGTTAAAAATTGAAATATCAAAAAAAGAAGAGATGTTAAAACAGATTGATTTAAGTAAAAAATTAAAAAGATATAATGAAGCATTAGATTTAGAAAAAGCAATAAAAATCTTAACCGAAGAGATATCTTCATTGGATCAGTACAAGAGTGTAGTAGTAGAGGACTTTTCTAAAGCTGAATACTTAAATTATGATATTAAAAAACTCAGTTCTCAAATAGAAGATACAAAATCGGAAATAGCAAACATAGAATTCGAGAAAAATAGTATTGATATTTCTAAGGAGCCTGAAGTCAAAGAGTTAGAAAATATTATAGAGGATGGTTTAAAATTAAGATATATAGAGGGAAAAAGTGGAAATGAATCCATATCTGTTGTAGAGTCGAAAATAAAAAGACATGAAAAAAGTATAAAAAACATAAAATTAGTAGCAAGTGCAGTATCTGTATTGTATATATTTTTATCTTTTTATTTTATATTTATTAAAAACTACATTTTGTTTACAGCAATACAGTCTATATTGTTAGTACTTATATTATTGTTTTATAAATTGAAATTGCATAGAGATAGTATAAAACCCTTAAATAATAATCAGAATTATTCTGAAGATATATTCCATATTATTCGTAAATATGATCTTGATTCAATTGAAGATTTTTATGCAAAATTAGAATATACTAAGAATAAAAAAGATGAAATTAACAATAAAAAGACGAATTTAATTAAACTAGATGCTAGGATAGCAACAGCAATTGATAAACTTAGAAAGTTAGAGAGTTCTTTAATAGTGAATAAAAAAGACTTAGATGTGATACTAGAGATTAATTGCCAAAATAGTATAGAAGGTTTTAAAAAATCAAAATCGAAGAAATTGCGATTTGATGAATTACAAAAAGAACTAGAAAATGGTAATAAGGAGCTTAATAAACTTCTCGATGGGAAAACAATAGAGGATTTGGAAGTAGATAAAGAACAAATAAAAAATGTAGAACTCGATTTAGTAGACTTAGACGAAGAACAGATTTTTAATGATTTAAATATTTTGAGAATAGATTTAGAAAATTTAAGCTTGGATTATAAAGAATTTGAAGTCCAAATTCAAAACCTAGAGGGTCAAATTTCTAAAGAGGCCTCTTTAAGTGAAAATATTTTAGGTTTAGAAGCTAAAAAGGAGTATCTAGATAAGAAAAAAAACTCAATTCAGTATGCAATAAACAGAATTAAAGAGTTGTCAACGGACATACATAGAGATTATGCCCCTATAATAAACAAAAAAGTTGGAGAGCTGGTTAATAGAATTACAGATGGCCGGTATATTTCTGTTAAAATTGATAAAAATCTTAATGTAAGTGTTGAATCAAAAGATGGGAATAAACTTTTAAACTTGAATAATTTAAGCGCAGGAACAATAGATCAAATTTATTTTAGTTTAAGAATGGGCCTAGCGGAGGAAGTCACTCACAATAACTTGCCGCTAATACTTGATGAATGCTTTTCCCAATACGATGATTTAAGACTTTCTACTATACTCAAGTTTTTAGTTGAAAAAAATCAAAAAAGACAAATAGTTTTATTTACGTGTCATAATAGAGAGAAAAAAATATTAGATAGTTTAGGCATAAAATATAATTATATCAATTTACAGAATTAAAGTAAAAGAGGTGTATGGATGATTTATGCAATAGGAGATCTTCATTTTGATAGCAGTGAACAAAAACCGATGGATATTTTTGGTGACAATTGGATTGGTCATAAAGATAAGATTGTCGAAGACTGGAAAACTAGAGTTAAAGATAATGATATGGTATTAGTCCCTGGAGATATATCATGGGCCTTAAAGCTAAATGAGGCGATTCCAGATTTAGAATTAATAGACTCCTTGCCTGGTAAGAAAATATTTATAAAGGGGAACCATGACTATTGGTGGGAAGGTATATCTAGATTAAAAGCTCTTAAATTAAACTCTATTGTATTTCTTAGAAACAATAGTTTTATATATAAGGGTATTGCAATTGTTGGAACTAGAGGTTGGACTTCAAGAGATTCAGATGGATTTGATGAATCGGATGAAAAAATATTTAAACGAGAGATACTAAGATTAGAAGCTTCGATTTCATCTATAGAAACTAAAGTAGTTAAAAAAATAGCTATGCTTCATTATCCTCCATTTAATAACAAACTTCAACCTAACGAGTTTGTGGAGGTCTTAAGAGAATATAATGTAGATACATGTATATATGGGCACCTTCATGCTGAAGGTCATAAATATTCCGTAGAAGGTGAGGTTTGTGGTATAGATTTTCATTTGGTTGCTTCTGATTATCTAGATTTTAAATTGAAACTATTAGTGGAGGTATGATTATGAAAGTAATTATCAAGGAGAATTATGATGAGTTAAGTAAGGAAGCAGCTAAGATGGTTGAAAAGCAATTAAGAGGGAAAAAGAACAGTGTATTAGGTCTAGCAACAGGTGCTACTCCATTAGGCACCTACAAAGAACTTGTACGGCTGTTTAAAGATGAAGATTTGAGTTTTAAAGATGTTTCTTCATTTAATTTGGACGAATATATTGGATTAGATGAAAATAACGAAAATAGTTATAGATATTTCATGTCAGAAAACCTATTTAAATTAATTGATATTAAAAAAGAGAATACTTATGTACCTAATGGGATGGCTAATAATCCTATTGAAGCTGGAATGGAATATGACCGGACGATACTAGAAAATGGTGGAATTGATTTGCAGATTTTAGGAATAGGGTCAAATGGACATATAGCTTTTAATGAACCAGCTAAAAGTCTTTCGTTAGGGACAACTCTTGTGAGATTGGCAAAAGCTACAATTCAAGATAATGCTAGATTTTTTGATAATATAAAGGATGTTCCAACAGAAGCTATTACAATGGGGATTGGGAGCATAATGAGAGCAAGGAAAATAATATTGTTAGCAAGCGGAAAGAATAAAGCTGATATTATTGGAAAGCTTTTAAATAGTCCTTCGATTACTACAAATATACCCGCTAGCTTATTGTTATTGCATCCAAATGTTACAATTATATGTGATAAAGATGCTTATTCAAGAGTAAATAAATAGCATTGGAGGAGTCTATGGAAAAAGAACTAGAGGTAAAAGTATTAGGAGTGGATATTAATAATATTGAAGAAAAGATAGTGAAGATGGGAGGAGTGCTAATTGCAAATGAAGAGCAAATAAATACTCTTATTGATTCAAAAAATAATCCCATTAAGTCATACGTAGACGCATATTTAAGAATTAGAGAAACAAAAGATAATCTAACTGGAAGTGAAAAAATAGAACTTACTTTAAAGAAAAGTATAAAGAATAAAGAATTGAGAGAGAATGAAGAATTAAATGTTGTATTAGAAAGCAAAGAAACAATGCTAGATATCTTTAAGAATTTAGGGTTTACTAATGTTTCTGTGGGTTTTAAGCATCGAAAGTCCTACAGATTTATGGATGCAAGAATTGATTTAGATACATGGGATAAAGAAACATATCCTGAAAGCTATATTGAGATAGAATTAAAAGACAAAAAAGATTTAAGCGTAATTCTAGATAAATTGGGGATTAATAGTAAAAACATATCAACACTATCTATAGTTGAACTTAAAGAAAAATTAAATAATGAAGCCTGATTTATTATTCACAATTGAAAAACAATTTGTATTATATTAAAAAAATATATAGACATAAGTTAAAAATTTAACACTTAATTAATTGTATATCCATACCCATTGATGTATAATTAATTTATTCAGTCAAAATTAATGTAAAGGAGATGGTATTGTGGGTTGTTGTGGAGCAAAAGAATTGAAGGAACACTTTCTTGATGAAGCTGTAGACTTAACACTTATTGATGATGTAATAGCTAAGTATAAGGATGTTAAAGGTAGCCTTATTACTATTTTGCAATATGCACAAGAGATTTATGGATTTCTACCATTATCAGTTTTAGAGCACATTGCAAACAAGACGGGAATATATAGTTCTCAAGTTTTTGGAGTGGCTACTTTTTATACTCAGTTTAGATTAAACCCAGTTGGAGAAAACTTGATAATGCTATGCAAGGGTACAGCATGCCATGTAAATGGGGCAGACAGAATTGCAGAAGCCATAATAGAAGAATTAGGTATAAATGATGGAGAGACTACTAAAGATAATTTATTTACATTAAATCATGTTGCATGCCTTGGTTGCTGTAGCTTGTCGCCAGTAATGATGATCAATGGAGAAACTTATGGAAGTTTAACCCCTCAAAAAGCGAAGGCTATAATAAAGCTTATAAAAGAAGAGTCTTTATCAGCAAAGGAGGGAAAATAATGAAAGTAGTTGTTGGTTTAGGAAGTTGCGGAATTGCTGCGGGAGCTAGAAAGGTCTATGAAGAATTAGAGCACCAGATGAAGGATAATAATTTGGATATAGATTTAGAAATAACTGGCTGTGTGGGAATGTGTCATTTAGAGCCTATTGTTGATATTTACGATGAAGCAGGCCATTTAGAAAGATATGTTAAGGTTACTAGTGATAAAATTGTTGAGATTATCAATAAATCTTTGGAAAAGCAACAAGATAATACATATAAAATATCTGAAATAGACGAAGACGCATTAGCAAAACAAGTTAGAATTGCAATAGAAAACTGTGGAATAATAAACCCTGAAAAATTAGAAGAATACCTAGAAGTGGATGGGTATGAAGCACTTAAAAAATGTCTTTTAGAAATGAGCCAAGAAGATGTTATTGCTGAGATTAGAGATTCAGGTTTAAGAGGCAGAGGTGGAGCAGGTTTTCCGACTTGGTTTAAATGGAATGCAGCTCTAAAAGAAAAAGTAACACCCAAATTTATGGTTTGTAATGCCGATGAAGGCGATCCAGGTGCATTTATGGATAGATCAGTGCTTGAAGGAGATCCACATAGAGTATTAGAAGGCATGGCAATAGGAGCTTATGCTATTGGCGCTGAAGAGGGAATTATTTATGTGAGGGCAGAGTATCCACTTGCTATAAAAAGATTGGATATTGCTATTAAACAAGCAAGAGAAGCAGGTTATTTAGGGAAGAACATCCTTGGTTCTAACTTTAAATTTGATGTAAGAATAAAGGCTGGAGCTGGTGCTTTTGTTTGTGGGGAAGAAACTGCATTGATTGCATCCTTAGAGGGAGAACGAGGAATGCCTAGACTTAAACCTCCATTTCCTGCGCAAAAGGGTTATTGGGGTTTGCCTACAAATATAAATAATGTTGAAACTTTTGCTAATGTTCCTTGGATAATAAGAAAAGGTGGAGACGCTTTTGGTGCTTACGGAACAGAAAGATCAAAAGGCACAAAAGTATTTGCTTTAACTGGGAAGATTAAAAAAGGTGGACTTGTTGAAGTTCCTATGGGGATGCCAATAAAAGATATTATATATGGAATTGGTGGAGGAATTTTAAACGACAAGAAATTCAAAGCTGTTCAAATGGGAGGACCATCTGGTGGTTGTATCCCCGCTTTTTTAGATGATACTACTGTGGACTATGAATCTTTAACAAAGGTTGGAGCGATAATGGGCTCTGGTGGTATGGTGGTAATGGATGAGTCTACTTGTATGGTTGATATGGCAAGATTTTTCTTGGATTTTACAAGAAAAGAATCTTGTGGCAAGTGTATACATTGTAGATTGGGAACAAAGAGAATGTTAGAAATACTTGAGAGAATAGTAAAAGGTGATGGCAAAGAAGGAGATATTGAGCTTCTTGAAAAACTTGCAATAGAAGTAAAAGATGGTTCGCTTTGTGGACTTGGTCAAACTGCACCAAATCCAGTCTTAAGTACAATAAGATTTTTTAGAGATGAATATGAAGCTCATATTAGAGATAAAAAGTGTCCTGCACATGCTTGTAAAGCCTTAATAACTTACGAAGTTAAGGATAATTGTATTGGTTGTGGAATGTGTAAGAGAAGTTGTCCAGTTGAAGCAATATCTGGTTCTCCAAAGAATATCCATGAAATAAACCAAGATATCTGTATTAAATGTGGGAAATGCTTTGAAGTGTGTAAATTTGATGCAATAAAAATAGATTAAAGGTAGGGGTGAAATATGTCTAGAATACATTTAAACATTAATGGAAGAGAAGTAAAAGGGAATAGTGGTCAGACTATACTAGATATCGCTAGAGAAAATAATATAGATATCCCTACCATGTGCTTCGATGAAAGAGTTGAAATATATGGTTCTTGTGGATTGTGTGTTGTAGAAGTTGAAGGAATTCCAAAACTTTTACGATCTTGTTCAACTGTTGCTGCTGATGGAATGATTATAAATACAAATACAGAAAGAGTAAAGAGCTCGAGAAAAACTGCTCTAGAATTGTTATTATCAGACCATGTAGGTGATTGTAGACCACCGTGTGTTTTAGCTTGTCCAGGCTATACAGATTGTCAAGGTTACGTTGGGTTAGCTGCAAATATGGAATATCGTGAAGGGCTTAAATTAATAAAAGAACAATTACCACTTCCAGCATGTATAGGAAGAGTATGTCCACATCCATGTGAGGATGCATGTAGAAGACAACTTGTTGAAGAGCCGGTATCAATAGCTTATTTAAAAGCATTTTTAGCGGATATAGATTTGGCAAGTGACGATGTTTTTATTCCTGAGTTAGGGAAATCTACAGGTAAGAAGATTGCAATTATTGGTGGGGGGCCTGGTGGTTTATCAGCAGCTTACTTTTTAAGAGTTGCAGGACATGAGGTTACAATCTATGAGCAAATGCCTCAAATGGGTGGAATGCTAAGATATGGTATACCAGAGTATCGACTTCCAGGTCATGTTATCGATCAAGAGGTTGCTATAATAGAGAAGATGGGAACTAGATTTGTAAATAATGTAAAAGTGGGAGAACAATTAAACTTATCTTATATAAGAAATAACTTTGATGCTACTTATATATCTATTGGTGCATGGAAGAGCTCAAGTTTGAGGATAAAAGGGGAAGAACTTCCAGGAGTTATTGGTGGTATAGACTTTTTAAGAAAAGCCACAATTAATGAAGATATTAATTTAGGAGAAAAAGTAGCTGTTGTCGGAGGTGGTAATACGGCAATGGATGCTTGTAGAACAGCTATAAGACTTGGAGCTAAAGAAGTGTATCTTCTATATAGAAGAACAGAAGCTGAAATGCCAGCTGAACTTGTTGAAATAAAAGAGGCAAGAGAAGAAGGTGTAGAATTTAAGTTCTTAGTTTCTCCACTTGAGATAATAGAGGAAAACGGGAGAGCTAGTAAGATCAAACTTCAAAAGATGGAACTTGGAGAAGAAGATGCATCAGGTAGAAGAAGACCAGTACCTATAGAAGGAGCATTTGAATACTTAGATGTTGATTTAGTTATCGGAGCAATTGGTCAAGAGTCTAGTCTAGAAGGATTTGAAATATTAGAGACAACTAAAAGAGGTACAATTTCAGCAGATGAAAATACTTACCAAACTAACATAGAAGGAATATTTGCCGGAGGAGATGTAATAAACAAAGGAGCTAATATAGCAATTAAAGCAATAGGAGATGCAAGAATAGCATCAGATGTTATTGGCTCATACCTTGAAGGTCATATTATTCCTTATAAGAGACCATATGTTGTGGAAAGAACTCATTTAACAAGTGATGATTACAAAGATAAAAGAAAAGTTCCTAAGGCTATAATGCCTCATTTGTCTGCAGCTGATAGAAAGTTTAATTTTAATGAAGTAAATCTTGGATTATCTGAAGATGAAGCTATTAAAGATGCAATGAGATGTTTGGAATGTGGATGTCATGATGTATTTGAGTGTAAGCTATATAATTATGCTAATCAATATGATGTTGAACCTGAAAAATTCGAGGGAGAAGTTCATTATAGAGAGCAAGATGATAGTCATCCATTTATTATTAGGAATACTGACAAATGTATTCTTTGTGGATTGTGTGTAAGAGTTTGTGATCAAGTCATGGATAACGGAGCACTAGGACTTGTAGATAGAGGATTTGATACAATAGTTAAGCCAGCACTAGATTTAAGATTATCTGAAACTTCTTGTATAGCTTGTGGACAATGCATAAGTGTATGTCCAGTAGGAGCGTTACAAGAGAGACTTCAAATAGATAAATCTGTTCCACTTAAAACTAAGAAGACAAAGACTATTTGTTCATTCTGTTCAGTAGGCTGTAATATCGACATTGAAACAAATGGAGATATGCTTTATAGAGCAATTCCTGATAAGGATAGTAGTATAGATGAAGGATTACTATGTGTTAAAGGTAAATTTGGATATAATCAAGCAAAGCAAAAGAGCAGAATTGGAAAACCTTTAGTAAGAAAAGGGAATGATTTAGTAGAAGCTACTTGGGATCAAGGAATAAGACTTGTAGCCAAGAAGATGCAGTCACTAAAACTTCAATATGGAAAAGAAGCAATTGCTGTGGCAATATCAGATAGATACAATAACGAAGAGATTTATATTGCTAAGGAGTTTGCAAATAAATATTTAGGTACAGATAATGTTACCTGCTTTAATAGAAACTATGGTGGAATTGAAGAAGTTCTAGGTTATGATGCTTCAACTAATACATTTGAAGAGATAAAACAAGCAGAGTTTATACTTGTTGTTGGAGCGAGTATGATGAAGGATCATACAATAGCTGCCCTTAAAGTAAAATATGCAGTAGAAAATGGAGCGAAATTGGTAGTGGTTAATCAAGAATACGATCAGATAAATGATTGGACTAAAGCTTCTATTTGTCCTGAGAATAATGTGAAATTATTAAATGAGATTCTAAAGGCTATTATTGATAAAGGTCACGTACCAGCAAATGCAAATGGTTTTGATGAATTAAAAGCTAGTCTTCAAAATCTAAGCCCATCTCACGAAGCAATAGATATTGCAGAATTATATCTTGAGGCTAAAAAAGCAATGATTATATTTGATGAGAATTATATTACTAGTGAAGCAGCTAAAATATTAGCTGATATAGCAGTAGTCTCCGGTCAAATAGGAAAACCAAGAAGAGGTATAATTCAGTTAAAACCTAAAAGCAATAGCCAAGGTTTAGCAGATATTGGAATTGATACACCTAGTGAAAGGATTATTGAAGGTATAAAAAACAATACAATAAAAGGATTGTTAGTATTTGGGGAAGATATTCCAGTTGAAAACTTAAAAGGTTTAGAATTCCTTGCAGTTCAAGATCTTTATTTAACTCCAACTTGTGATATTGCAGATGTTGTATTGCCTGGAGTAAGTTATGCAGAATCTAAAGGAACTATAACTAACTCAGAAAGAAGAATCCAAATTAGCAATAGAGCAATACCAGCTTTAACTGGATATTCAAACTGGGAAGTTGTCAATGAGATGATGTTTATATTGGGTAAAACGGAAAAATATACAAAAGTTGAACAGCTTACAGCAGAAATTTCAAAAGCTATACCTGAGTATGTAGATTTATTTAAGAAAACAGTAGCGACCTACTGGCCAATAAATGGGAATGAAATATTATATACAGATGGTTTCCATTTTGAGGATAAAAAAGCTAAGTTAGCTGTAGTTTCAGAAACTAGAATGTTTAACAAAAGAGTTTCTACAGATTTTGTAGAAAAAGAATTTATGGGATTAGTTGAAAAGATTTAATATTAAAACCGAGATGATTTATATTTTCATCTCGGTTTTTTATGATTTGTTTTAGAATTTATGAGGTTAGTTATGAGTAATACTCAACTACTAATTGGTCTTCTATTTCTATTGGAACTTCATCTCTTTGGGGAAGTCTTAAAAATTCTCCACCGAAAGTGTTTTTATTCTTAGCGATATATGGAAAAGTTGAAAGAAATGCATTTTCGAAATTAGCTTTAAATAGTTCTATACTTTTAGACTTTTCTTTTAAGCTAATATTGTTACCAGGCTGAACTAGATAAGAAGGGATGTCAACTTTTTTATTATCCACAAGGATATGACCGTGAACAACCATTTGTCTAGCTTGTCTTATAGATGAAGCAATACCTAACCTATAAACAAGGTTATCTAATCTTGATTCAAGTATCTGAACTAAAGCATGCCCAGTTTGTTCTTTGCTTTTTTTAGCGACACTAACATATTTTGCAAATTGTTTTTCCATTACACCATAATATGCTCTTAATCTTTGCTTTTCCAATAGCTGTTGACCATACTCAGATAGTTTTTTATCTGCTCTAGATGTTCCTTTAGAAACTCTATTCATTGCTTTTGGGTGACCGTAGACATTTAAACCTAATCTTCTACTAAGTTTAAATCGAGGCCCTTTAAAATTAGCCATTTAATTATCATCTCCACTTTATATTTGCCGCGATAATATTAAAGCCAAATCCATTTTACCATAATAATATATAATTGTAAATGATAATTGTTATCAATAGCTTCGTGATGTTAGAATTTCGTTATTTTAATATATTATATTTAATGTTATAGTAGATATATTAATAGAAGAGGTGCATAATGAATACAAGCATTTTAGATGAAAAGCTAATAAAGAAAAAAATAATATCCATGATTTTACCAATAACAGCTGAAAACATATTGCAAATGACAGCAGGGGTAGTTTCTATGGCAATGGTAAGTAGAATAAGCGCTACAGCAGTAGGTGCAATAGGAATAGGAACGATAATTATAAGAATTATTTGGGCAGTATTAAAAGGAATTGCAACAGGAAATTCTGTGTTTGTTGCTCAAAGCTTTGGAGCAAAAGATTACAATAGATTAAGAAATTCATCTATTCAAGCTTTAGTAATAATGTTGGGGGCGTCTCTAGTTTTTCAGCAAGTTATATACTGGAACGCAGAGACACTTCTTAAGATTTTCAATCCATCCCCAGTGCTTTTGGAAGCAGGAACTAGTTATTTAAAGATATTGTCATTTAGTTTGCCCTTTACGGGAATGATTTTGTTAGCAGCTGGGATACTCCAAGGCATGGGGAATGCTAAGACGCCTATGATAATCGTTGCTATTCTAAATTTAATTAATATCTTTTTTAGTTATATTTTAGTATTTGGTAATTTTGGTTTGCCAGTGTTAGGATTAAGCGGGGCGGCAATAGCATATAATATTTCATATGTATTTGCATCATGTCTTGCTGTATATAGCTTGTTTAATAGAGAATCTATGTTTAGTAAAATAAGGGCTAATGCTGAAGAAAAATTTACAATGAAAGGTAGTATGAATTTAGTAAAATTTGCGATTCCAACTTCATTTGAAATGAGCTTTTGGCAATTTGCTTCAATTATAATTACAAGAGCTGTATTGACCTATGGAGAGATAGCATATGCAGCATATCAACTAGGTTTACAGGCTGAGTCTATTTCTTTTATGCCAGCCGCAGGATTTGGAATTGCAGCTTCTACATTTATAGGGCAAGCTATAGGTTCAAATGATAGAGAATTAGGTAGACGTTATTTTAAACATTTGGTTAAAATATCTTTAATGATAACATTTTTTGCAGCAATGCTTTTACTCTTATTTCCGACAATAATAATGCGAGCACTATCTTCAGATTTGAAAGTTGTTTCCATTGGAGCCGTATATCTATTTGTGATGGGAATAGTCCAAGTGCCTCAAAATGTGGCAAGTCTTATAAATGGAGCGTTAAGAGGTGCAGGGTATCCAAATGCTGCTATGATAAATGTTGGTGCGGGGCTTTGGTTAGTTAGGGTACCACTTGTATTGATAGTGACTTATGTGCTTAATGCAAATATATATTGGATTTGGATAGTTATGGGATTGGATTTAGTAGTTAGGTTCATTTTAGCGGTAATAGTTTTTAAGAAAAAAGATATATTCAAACAAACGCAAATAGGAGCCAATAATTGACATATGCTTAGTAGAAGAGTAAAATAAAGTTGTAATTATAGTTACGGAACAGTTTTAGAAAATGGCGTAAAACAAATGAACTGGGATGATTATTTTGATAGAATTTAGAAAAAATAACTAGTAAATTTGATCTGAATAGATAATAATAAACATGCTTTTTCTAAACTTTTGATGGGTTAAAAGAAAGTGACTTTAATAATATTATTATACATATTATCAACTAAGAGTATAGGAGAAATTGTTAGTGAATATACTCAATAATGTTAATAAACTAATTTCAGAGAATTCTAATATAAAAGCCTTATTATCAGATTTAATTAGGCTGACTAATAAGTTTTGACATCAATATATGGGAGTAGTACAATAAAAGAGTAGATTAAGTATTTGTCAGAAATTCATAACAGAAAGAGTGATTTGATGGAGTTGGAAGAATACATAGAGGAACTTGAAAAAAAGTTAATTCGAAGTTTTGACATTTATAGAAATTATGAAATGGGTGATGATAAATTTCATTTGTATGCAAGATATCATATGAGATCAGAAAAATATTTCCTCGTCAAGTCTGCAAAGATTTATGGCTTGGAAAGCAATGAGTATATTTTAGTGAAAATGATGGAGAATCTTGACAATAGAGATTTAGAAATATTTAAAAATAGTATGATTAATTCTATTGATGAACTTGTTGAACTTAATGATGATCATATGTCAAGTGTCATAACAGGGGTGTTACTTACTGATAAATCACTTGATGAAATAGATGATGATGTCTTGAAAAAAATATCTAGATTCAAATATCATAAAGGCTTTTCATTCGGATTTAAGGGCTGGGTAGATATTAGGCTGCTTTTGGTTTCCCTTAAGGATGGATCAAATATAGCAATAAAAAAGGGGAGGGAGTAAGTGAGATTTACAGTATTAAAAAGTTGTTATAATCTTATATTTTAAAAGGAGGGACATTATGAATTCATTATGGTTAATAATTTTTAGCATCGTTGTATTTCTTATCGCATATGTAACATATGGTTCATGGTTAGCCAAAAAATGGGGCATTGATATTACAAGAAAAACTCCTGCTCATACTATGGAAGATGGAGTAGATTACGTTCCTGCAAAGGCGCCAGTTTTATTGGGTCACCACTTTTCATCAATTGCGGGAGCAGGACCGATAGTTGGTCCAATAGCAGCATCTATGTTTGGATGGCTACCTGTAATGTTATGGATTGTAATAGGGTCTATTTTCTTTGGAGGAGTTCACGACATGGGTTCTCTATTTGCTTCTGTAAGACATGGTGGTAGATCTATTGGTGAAGTAATTGGTCATACAATGGGTAGCAAGGGCAAGAAGCTATTTGCATTGTTTGCATGGCTTACACTAATTTTGGTAGTAGCAGCATTTACAAACATTGTTGCAGCTGCATTCGTATCTACACCAGAAGCGGCAACATCATCAATATTATTTATTATACTTGCAATTATATTTGGAATTGGGGTTTATAGAAGAGGCGTTAGCCTTGCAGTAGGTACAGTAATAGGCGTTTTATTACTTGGTGTCGCTGTATGGGTAGGAGTATTGTTCCCAATTAGTCTTTCAATCAATACATGGATGATACTTTTATTGGGATATATCTTTGTAGCATCAGTAACTCCTGTTTGGATATTATTGCAACCAAGAGATTACTTGAACTCATTTTTATTGTATGCGATGCTTGTTGGTGGGGTAATTGGTCTTTTTGTAATGAGACCTGAAATTCAACTTCCTGCATACACAAGTTTCAAGGTAGGAACAAACTACTTATTCCCTATATTATTTATCACAATAGCCTGCGGAGCAATATCAGGATTTCACTCACTTGTTGGATCCGGTACAACTTCAAAGCAGCTTGATACTGAAGCTGATATTAAATTAATAGGGTATGGCGCAATGCTTATAGAAGGTGTGCTAGCAACATTGGCAATTATAACAGCTGCATATCTTTCAGCAGATAAGCTTGTTGAGGTTACTGCTGCAGGTGGGGCACTTAATGTATTTGCCGATGGAATTGGAACATTTATGTCTTCTTTGGGCATCCCATTTTTAATTGGTAAGAACTTTGTAACACTTGCTATTTCAGCATTTGCATTAACATCTCTGGATACAGCAACTCGTCTTGCTAGATTTATATTCCAGGAATTCTTTATATCTGATATAGAAGGTTCAACAAATAATGCTTTTACAAGTACATTGACAAACAAATATGTTTCAACATTGATTACTGTTATTTTAGGTGGAGCATTAGCATTTAGAGGTTACGCACAGGTTTGGCCGATATTCGGTTCTGCTAACCAGCTTCTTGCAGCCTTATCTTTACTAGCTATTGCACTTTGGCTTAAGAGAACTGGTAGAGAGTACAAAATGGCAATATACCCAATGATATTTATGTTTGCGGCAACATTGGTTGCTCTTGTGTTACTTATAATGGCAAATCTTTCTAATCCAGTGTTGTTAGTATTCGCAGTAGCATTGTTTATACTTGCGATAGTATTGATCTTAGAGTCAAGAGCTGCATTTGCAAATACTGAAAAATTAGAATCATAGAAATCTAAGATAAACAAAAGAGAGAAGCTAAGGCTTCTCTCTTTTAAATAACTTATAGAAATCTTGGTAGAAGGGGACTAATATGAATAAAATCAAAAAAATCATCACTGATTTCGGGCTTTTCTTTAAAGGAGCGACAGATTTCAAAGGTAGAGCCTATGAAATGCTTGAAAGTGAGAGAAAGATAGAAATGGACAATTTCATTCTAATATGTTTTTCTGATCAATTGGGAATGCCCCTTCCCACAAGTTACTATACCCTGGAGCTTCTGCCATATTTGGTTGATGAAATCCAAGATTGGGATAAACGAATGGGAAACAGAAAAAGTGTATGGGAAGAAAGATGGTCCAATTACGATTTAGATCCTTAAAATTGATGGAGGAAGAACATGGCTAAAATAATATTTTATGGTGGTAAAGGCGGTGTAGGAAAAACAACCTGCTCTACTGCCAATAGCATAAGTTATGCAGAGCAAGGTCTTAAAACGTTGCTTGTTTCAACAGATCCCGCGCATTCTATTTCTGATGTTCTTGGGATGAAAATTGGGAAAAAAATAATTAAATTAAGAGAAAATTTGGATGGACTTGAAATTGATCCAGAATATGAAGCTGAACTTTATGTCAATAAAATAAGAGAGAATATGAAGACTATTCTTTCAAATGTTATTGTTGAGGAAATCAATAGTCAACTTGATGCTGCAATGGTTTCTCCAGGAACTCATGAATCTGCTCTTTTCGATAAAATATCAGATATTATAATTGATAAGTTTGATGAATACGATATTATTATTTTTGATACTGCACCTACAGGTCATACACTAAGGATTTTTACTCTTCCAAATTTGCTGGAAGGTTGGATGGGATCTTTAGCAAAAAAAAGAAGAACGATAGTTGATATGAATAAGATGGTCACAAGAGAAAATGATAAAAAGGATCCTGTGTTGGAAATTCTGGAAAAACGACAAAAAAGATTTGGAGAGATCAAGAAGATATTTAATGACAATGATAATGTAAGAATAAGATTTGTGTTAAATGCTGAAAGACTCCCTATTGAAGAAACTAAGAAAGCAATTAAAATGTTAAGTCAATTTAATATTCCTGTTGATACACTTGTGATAAATAGAATAATGCCGGATGACATAGGTTTAGATTTCTGGGAGAAAAAGAAAGCACAGGAAATCGAGTATCTTCAAGATATTGAAAATGAATTTAAAGGTAAGGAATTTATAAAAATACCTATGCTAGATGTTGATATCAATAAGTCAACTGTAGATAGACTGTCAAAATTTTTTAATGACTAGATATTTTCTTGTTTAGGTTTTATAAATATTTTTTTTGAAAATTAATATTGATATCCTTGAACAATAAATTTTTGTTTAGAATTTAATAATAATTGAATAGAATTAAAATTATAAGAAATCTGTGTGCAAAAATTGTACATGGATTTTTTTGTTTCATTTAGAATCCGCCTGTAATATAATTACTTTAGATAGTGTAAAGTAGCATATGAAAGAAAAAGAAATCAAAAAAATATTGATTTAGTACAAATGATCTAGAAAAATAAGATTTAATGGTTGTTTCCGTCACCCTTGACCGCATGACAAAACAATGC
>Ga0265295_1000876_pt1 | contig 56932 bp, 55 predicted proteins | sample Munlansysbiofilm_FD_192503 | JGI IMG/M metagenome (GOLD analysis project Ga0265295, IMG submission 192503) | Leachate microbial communities from a municipal landfill in Southern Ontario, Canada - Methane capture system biofilm | ecosystem: Engineered > Solid waste > Landfill > Unclassified ... | reverse complement strand
TTGGGTGGGTATGTGTGGCGTGCATTGCATCGCGCGCCTGTTTGTCGTGTGTTCGTAAGAGCGATCCGCCTCTGGCGGACGTCGCCCCTACCTGCGGCGTTCGACGGAGAGAAGGCCGCCGGGGCGGGCCACTATGAACGGAGCGCCTTGCGGCGTCACTACGAACCGGTTGTCTATCGTGCGCCCGATAGGACGGGGTGGGGGCGAAGCATGCTTGGCCCCTGCAAACTCAACGGCGGGCCGCGCGGGATTTCCGCTTGGAGGCCTCGCTGCGGTGGGAGCGGACGAACAGGCGGACGGGGACCTCGCCGATGGGCAGCAGGGCCCCGAGCCGGCTGGCGACGTATCGAAGATAGTTCTCGTCGAAGAGCTTGGGGTTGTTGACGAACATGAGGATGGTCACGGGGTTCGTCGCGACCTGCGTGGCGTAGTAGACCCGGGGCCAAGCGGCGCCGGTGCGTTTGGCGCCGGTTCGCTCGTCACGGATGATCTCGAAGGCCTTGTTGAGCCGGCCGGTGCCGATGCGGGTGGTGGTCTGCTTGAACAGTTCGGCCGACAGGTCCAGAACGCCCTGGATGTTCTTGCTGGCGGTGGCGGTGGTGAAGGCGATCGGGGCGTACTTCAGCACGGGCAGCTTCGCCGTCAGGTAGTCTTCGTAGTCGCCGGTAGCCGCAACATCCTTGGCCAGGTCCCACTTGTTGACGACGATGATGCAGCTTTTGTATTCCTCCGCGATCTGCCGGGCCAGCTTCTTGTCCACCTGGCTCAGGGGAACGGTCGCGTCGACGAGGAACCAGACGACGTCGGCCCGCTGGATCGAGCGGGCGACGCGGACATTGCTGTAAAACTCGATATTGTCGGCCATCTTGCCCTTCTTGCGAACGCCGGCCGTGTCGATCACGATGAGGGTCTTGCCGTCTTTTTCGATTCGCACGTCCACCGCGTCGCGGGTGGTGCCGGGGATCTCGCTGACGATGACGCGCTCGGTGCCGGCGATGGCGTTGACCATCGAGCTCTTGCCCGCGTTTCGCTTGCCGACCATGGCGATCTTCATGATCGGTTCCGGCGGGGCCTCCATGCCTTCATGGTCCGCCAGTCGCTCGAAGATCCGATCGAGCAGCACCGATTTGTTGAGGTTGTTCTCGGCCGAGATGCAGAGGAACTCGCCGAAGCCCAGCCGGACGAACTCTCCTGCCGCCGGGAACATCTTTGCGCTGTCGGCTTTGTTGGCCACACCGATGACGTCGAGATTGTATTGGCGCAGGAGTTGCGCGATCTTCTCGTCGAGGGGCGTCAGGCCGTCGCGGATATCGACCATGAAGATTACCAGGGTCGCCGAGCCGATGGCCTGGAAGATCTGCCGTTCGATATGGTCGCTGAGTTGGTCGGAATCGACGATGCCGTAGCCGCCGGTGTCGATCAGCTCGATATACCTGTCGTCCCGGCTGATGAACGTGCTGACGCGGTCGCGCGTCACGCCGGCGGTCGGCTCGACGATGCTGATCATCTCTCCGGCCAGCGCGTTGAGCAGACTGCTCTTGCCCACGTTCGGCCGGCCCACAATGGCCACGGTCGGTAATCCCATAGAGTCCCACAACACAAAGAATCAAAAGAACTTAGCCGCACCAGTATACCCGAAACCCCGCCCCAGGTCCAGAGGCCTCTTCGGATGCGGAGTCCTCGCGAATGAAAAGCAGACCGCCCCAGTCGCCCAGCCGTCTTGCATGTTCCACAATGGGTTCGCGGATTTGTCATGTTGAGCGGAGCGCAGCGCAGTCGAAACATCTGGCCAGAGACTGCGCATGCACCCCATTGGCGGCCAGACCCCTTCGGCAGGCTCAGGGCAGGCTCCTCGGCTCCACTTCGTTTCGCTCGGGGTGACAAACGCAGGCACGGGAACCCTCGGGCATCCTTCCTGAATCTGGCCTAAGCGATGACGAGGTCGTCGTCATGTACCCCAGCGAGGGGGTCTCCGCCAGCCAATGGCTGTTGTCCTTATAGACATGTCCAGCAAACCGCATCATAGGTCTTCCCAATGTCGGACTCAGCTCACTCCGGCAGGACGAGCCTGGCGGTGATGGGGAAGTGGTCGCTGGGGTAGCGGCCGTCTTCGTTGTCGTGCCAGATGCGGGCCTCCAGGACCTTGGCGTCGGGCTGGACGAAGATGTAGTCGATCTTCTCGCCCGTGCGGGTGCCCTTGAAGGCGTGGAACGTGCCGACCTCGGTCGCCTCGGGGTGCAGGAGCCGGAACGAATCGACGAACGGGATGGGCGTCTTGCCGTCCAGGTCCAGGTCGCCCTTGAGATAGCGGACGGCCGGATTGGATTCGCCCGCATTGAAGTCGCCGGTGACGACCACCGGGTCGGGGTGCTGGCGGTCGCGAATGCGCCGGGCCAGCAGCACGGCGGCCTTCTCGCGCGACGGCTGCGACTGGTGATCGAAGTGGGTGTTGAAGTGATAGAAGGCCTGGCCCGATGGCTTGTGGATGAACCGGCCCCAGGTGCAGACGCGCGTGATCCGGTTGCCCCACGTCATCGAGCCGGGAACCTCGGGCGTGTCGGACAGCCAGAACGTTCCGGCCTCGGCCACGATCAGGCGGTCGGTGCGATAGAGGATGCCGCTGTACTCGCCTTTGGTCCTGCCGTCTTCGCGTCCGACGCCGATCTCGCCGTAGACGGGCACGGCGGCACGGATCTCGTCGATCTGGAACCGCAGGGCCTCCTGCAGGCCGATCAGGTCGCAGTCGCTGCGGCCGATCAGTTCGCAGACCTGCTCCTTGCGGTTCTTCCAGTGGTCCGGCCCGTCGTTGGCGGTCCCGTAGCGGATGTTGAAACTCATCACGTGGAGTTCGCTCTTGCCGCCGTCGGCCCCGACGGCCAACACCGAACAGACGGGCCATATGAAGCAGACGATCAGGGCGATTGAAAGAACGGTACGACGTGACATTCTGCGAGTCTGTGACATGGCATTCGATTGCATGAGTTCCTCCAGCGAGAATGGTACGTTACATTTGCAGACCGGTTTGCTTCTCTTCCTCCGAGAGCGCCTCGTTCAGCGAGCCGGAACGAAAACCCTGAAGGTCCAGGGCGACATAGCGAAAACCAAGGCCCTTGAATTTGTCCACCACCTGGGAACGGAGCGGCTCGACGGCCAGCCGGGCGATCTCGGCAGGCGGCACCTCGATGCGGGCGACCTCGTCGTGGTGGCGGACGCGAAACTCGACGAAACCCGAATCTCGTAGAAAGGCCTCGGCCTCATCGATCTGCCTGAGCCGCTCGGCGGTCACTTCCAGGCCATAGCTGATCCGCGACGCCAGGCAGGGCGACGACGGCATGTCGGCGGTGGGCAGGCCGAGCTGCCTGCTGAGCTGGCGGATGTCGCTTTTGGTCAGCTTCGCCTCCGCCAGAGGCGAACGAATCTCGAACGCTTCGATGGCCCGGTTGCCCGGCCGGAAGTCGTCGAGATCGTCGTAGTTGGTCCCGAAGACCACGTGACTGAACCCGCGCTCGGCCGCAACATCCAGCAGCGTCCGGCACAAGTGCGATTTGCAGTGAAAGCAGCGGTCCGCCTGGTTGGCCACGAAGTTCGGGTCTTCCAGCTCGTCCGTCTCGACCGTCATCAGTTCGACGCCGATATCGCGGGCCAGCGCGGCCGCCCGCGCGAGCTGATGGCTCGGCTCCGAAACCCCGGCGCTGATGCAGGCCAGCACGTTATCCGGCCCCAGCGTCTGGGCGGCCGCCTTCAGCAGCAGCGAGCTGTCCACGCCCCCCGAGAACGCAACGACGACTTTGCCCAGATCGTTTAGGATGTTCCGAAGAGCATCATGTTTTGTATCGAGATTCATAGTCACACGTACGTCTGCGCCTCGGCGATGGCTCGCTCCAAAAGCTCCTCGACGCCGAGGATTCTCGCGTCTTCGGTCAGACGTGCGAAATCCAGGGCGCGGCCCTGGATCGCCAGCACGCCGAGGATGTCGCCCCACTGGCTCTCCTCGAAGGCGTCCGATTCGCTCAGGCGGCGCAGTTTCAGCAGGATGACGTCCTCGGGCGAGACGAAACACAGGTCGCTTTCGGGGGTCTCGCCCAGGCGGACCATCCGGCTGCGGACCAGCAGTTGCTGCTCGAACTCGCTCGGGCCCAGCAGGAACAGGTCGATCTTGAAGGCGGTCTCGAAGTGGACGATGTTGAACGAGCCGCAGCAGCTCAACGCCTGCTGCATCGCCTCCTCGCTGACGTAGAATTCGTCCTTGAGCATCGCGTAGAACCTGTCGGCCGCGGCCGCGAAGGGCAGCACCGCGATGTCGGCGTCGCGTGTGAAGCGCACCGTGCCGTAGACGCTGCTGGCGATGGAGCCGCCGATCGCGTAGGGGATGCCCAGCGAGTCGAGCACCTCGGCCAGCCGCTCGAGGACCTGGATTTCGCGCAGCTCACTCATAGCTCATCACTCCATAGGCGATGTCGTACGATTTGGCCCCGAGATGCTGCCGGGCCCAGAGATGCCAGATTTCCTCCTCGTTGGCGTGCGGGTTTCGCATCTTGATCCCGGCTATCGCGAGCCGACGGCCCGTGTGGTACGTCTCGAAGACCAGTTCGAGCTTCCGTGCGGCCGGCATCGTTCGATAGATCTCGTATTGCGCCTGCCGCGCCTGAGGCGTCGTATCCTCGGTCGGGCGTTTCGGCTGTGCGTCCATCGTCGGATCTCCTGCCCAATTCTGCGATTGTGCCATCACCCGCGCCACATAACATACCGCAACCCGGATCGCAACGCCAGCCCGGAATTCGCAACCCGTCGCCCTCAAGTGCGATTCCCGCCTGTAGGCAGATCTTCACGAAGTGCGGCACACACCGTCGTCATTCCGACCGGAGCGAAGCGGAGCGGAGGAATCTGGCCGCGGATAAGGTGCCTGTTCGGTCTCTGGCCAGATGTCTCGACTTCGCGTTGCTCCGCTCGACATGACAAGAAGGCCTGTACACTCTCTCACGGTTCCCGCCGCCGGTGTCTTTGCGGCGGGCCCTGCAGGGGAATCCCCGGGCGTGCGTGCCCTATTGGCCGACCAGCAATTCCGCGTTGTCCACCCACATCACGAAGAACGGCCGGTCCGCATCCCGCTTCTTCATGTAGATCAGAAACGGACGGTGGAAGCGGAACTCGCGGGGCTCCGCCTTCTCAATGGCCAGGAATGCCTCGCTTTCGAGCATGGCGCCCGACCGATCCAGCCGGAACTCGATCGTCTGCATTGCCTCGACGATGGGCCATCTCACATTGGCGACCATTGTGTCAACGAGTTCGGTGAACCGGTGGTCGGTGCGCCAGAACATATCGGGCACGCGCAGAGTGTCGCCCCCCTGGAACCATCGGGCGTGACTGTAGTCTCTCTGCTCCTTGAACTGCTCGGTCCCGCGCTGAATGTGCTCGTAGGTCTCCGCCAGCGTGCCCTTCGGCTCGACCATCGCGACGACCACCTGGTACGGCTGACTGTGCCGGCACAGGTCCAGCGCGTATTCTTCTATCCGGCCGTAGGGCCGATTCGGGTCCTCCCAGCCTACATAGAGGATCTCCACCTGATCGCAAATCCTCTCGTATCGCGACAGATAAGCTTCCCACAGGCCGAAGCCGCTCACGGTCGTCTCCGTGCCCTGCGAGTCGATGAAGGTGAATCCCTCATCGACCTGCCGAAACGGATGCGTGAAAGGCACGTTCGCGGTCAGATAGGAATAGGCCACGATAGCATTGGGATCGCTTACCGTCTGGCCAAAGTCCGGCAGCGAACGGGACGGGAATCGAGCGGCCATGTCCCTCTCGATGGTCTCGACGATCCCGTCTTTCAGACAGCCGGCAGCGGCGTAGACCGATCGAGGCTCAAGGTCCGCACGGGATGACTCGGCTCGGTTCAGGCGAGCGGCGAGGTCTTCGGCCCCAAGCACTTCGAGCGGGGCAGCGATCACGTTGTCGCGAATTTCGTTCCACGCCAACTGGAACGACGAGCACCAGATCACGTTCTTGCCGCCGGGGCAGGGGCAATCGAGCGTGGCGACGACGACCGTTCGTTCGAGCCGGTCCGAGTCGCCGGTAAACGTCTGTTGCCTCGTGACGGCATAGAACCGCCGCCCCAGAAACGAGCCGACGCCGATCAGGCCGAATGCGTCGGCGACGGACGCTGCGCCGATCACGACGGCGCAGAGGGAAGCCATCCGCAAGAGCCTCGCATCCGGGATTTTCCAGAACAGCCGCAGTGAGGTCCATCCCATCGCCAAACCCAGCAGGGTGATGACCACGTGACTGACGACCCGCCATGACAGCGGCACATACTGCAACGGGCTGCCCCCGCCGATGCTCGCAAGCAAGGCCGCGAGCGGCATGGCGGCAAACAGCAAGCCCGCGACCATGTACCGCCGGGCCATCGTCCGAACCGACCGATGCTCGTGGATGGCTGCGGCGACGATCTCCTGCCTCCAGGCCCGTGCCGACGATACGGCTATCAGACCGAGCAGAGGCGCCGCCAGGTAGACGGCGAGCAGGCCCGCACCACCGACAAAAACGCGAACACCCTCCACCCCGTGGCTCTGCAAGTCAAAGACGCGATCCACAAAGACACAGAGAAGGACCAGGCCGACGCCGGCACAGAGGATCACAGACGCTGCCCGGGCCGAGTTGCCGACAGGCAATGGAAGGGGAGGACTCTCCTCGTATGATTCCATGGCTGCTTCCTTTTGCACGAGCCACCTCCGCGAGAGAAAAAGCCGATGGAGAGATTTGAACTCTCAACCCCGGCTTTACGAAAGCCGTGCTCTACCGTTGAGCTACATCGGCGCCACAAACCCATATTCTACCACGGCCTCCGGACCCTGTAAACCCCCTTTCCCTGGAAATCCTGGGCCCATCGCCTTGGGCGCAGGCCCGCCGTTGCGGCTCTCGGCGGGGCGGAGCGCCCGGCGGGCGTATCATCAGAATTGATGATGCCTCCGGCGGAAGATTCCCCTTGACAGGCATTGCGGGGCTCCTAATGTCTGCTCGTAGAGCCGGTGTATCATTGCGTTCTCCCGGCGATGGGAGACTCCGACGCTCGGGGGGACCGAGCTACCGGGGGGCTGCCGATGGCCGTGTACAGATCGGTCGCAGAGGTTGTTTTGCAGGCGAGGGCCTGCTCGCCGAGCCGGCTTGTGCCGTTCCCGTTCCGAAGTGCCATTTCACGCTTTCGACCCTGTCCGCCCGCCGCGGTGCGCAGCCATCGCGCGACCGGTCGGCGACCGGTGCGGCGTTCGTCCGGCGGGGGAGGGGCGTACAGTGACAAGGAGAGTGAGCGATGCGTAAGGGAATGTGGTTTCTCATGGCTGCGGTGCTGGCCCTGGCCGCTGCCGCCCCGGCCGCCGAGTTCTGGGCGGGCCTGCTGACCAACGACTCGTTTCGACTGGGAGGCTTCACCACGGGGCCCTCCTATAGCGACGGCTCGAACGCCGACGCGGCCGGGTTCCAGTACGCCGATACCGACGGGACGACCGGTGTCGGACTCGTCGTTCAGACCGAATGGGCCGCCGGGTATCAGGACGGCGACGACGACTGGCAGGAGCAGGGCATGACCGCCGGCATGAGTCAGGTCGTGGCCAGCTCCGGCGACGGATCGGCCGTCGGGCTTCAGGGCGGCGTCGCCGGCCAGACCCAGACCAACGACTGCGGCACACAGAGCCAGTACGTCGGCGGCGTCCAATACGCCTCCGTCAGCACCAGCGAGGGCGGCTCGGCCGTCGTGACCCAGAGCGCCACGGTCGTCGTCTACCAGAGCCAGGATTGCCGCCCGTGCGCGGACGACTCCGAGGACGAGCAGCCCGACGCCGACTGACCGCCCGGCCCGCCCCATAGCGCCCACCCGGCCGCCTTCCCCCTCCGGCGGCCGCCCGGGGATGCACCCTGCCTTCACATGCCACACGTTCTTCCCTGCCGTTCGTGTGTGTGAAAACATCCTGCGACACGTGGTTCTGTTCGCGCCCAATAGACCTTGCCCCAGAATCCGCACGGACACTGCCGTTCTGCCCACCCACGTTAGACTTGCTCGGTGCCCGTCCCCCTATTACAATGGGTGTAGGAAGACGCCGCGGATCAACCTGAAATGCACCATGTCGAGACCGACGGGCGCTTCATGGACGCGGAGAGGTAGTGATTGGCGGAACAGAGGAGCCGGATCATGATCGTGCGAAGAGAGGCTGTGTGGCTGCAATGGATCGGTGTACTCCTGGTCGTGATAGGGCCTGCTTCTGCCGCGAGACGGAATGCAGGGCATGGAGGTGAAGCCGGGTGGGATGTATCAGAGCGGTTCGCGTTCGTCTGGGATTCCGTCGAGGTCTCAGCCCAACTCTTCAGCCCGACGTATGCAGGGCACAGAGACCTCGATGAATGTCAACGCAAGTGTACCGTCATTGGCAAGATCCACGTGCTTGATGCCAACGATCTCGTGGGGATGCAAGTGGTGGACCCGGATGTTCTCCATGTCGTCGATGATGTTGGCAAGGAACTGGCATGGTCGCCACTTCTACTACGTCCTCTGCGCCAATATCAGAAACTGGATTACTCATGGGCGGTTACACGGGATTCTCCCCTTGGTGCACGGGTAGAACCCGTATTACAGCCGTATCATGTTTCGGTCGCCTTCTGCATCGATCGCGATCAGAAACTGCCCTCCTCGCTGTCACTGTTCGAATGGTGTGCCTTTGCCGTGTATGCGGAGGCCATAATCGAAGTGGATGTCCCTTTCGAGGCCTCCGACGACTGGCTCGAAGCGGCGCCTGGTCTGCAGATCCGGGTGACAAAGGCGATGGTGGAATGCTGCGACTACACGTATTGGACGGAGGTGAAGCATCCCGGCGGGATTGTGAGAGCTTTCGATGATCGAACGCACCCCACCGAGCCTATAGCGGACTATCTGGTCATGAGGACGCTCCTGCTCGATGCCGAAGGCAAACCGGTAGAGGCCACTGAGGACGATCGTGTCAGCCCCGCCATTTGGTCTGAACACGTCTATAGCACTCCCTTGGACACGGCCAAGTGCGGCGGTTGGCTCCTCACGTTCGTGACCCAGGCCGAGATAGCGAGCATACGCCATGTCATCGTCGTTCATCCTTATGAGGTGCGTGTTCCGTTTGCCGTACACGACCTGCCGCTGCCAGGATTCGGACCCGATCAGTAATGTCCCGCGGACAGGAACCCGGCGGCAGAAGAGCCAGGCCTGCGAGTCGAGTGGGATGGTGTGTACGCAGTCGGGACGGCCGCCTGGGCCTGGCTACTTCGGCGGGTGTTTCTCGAGACGGCGGAGGTCGATCTGGTCTTTGTCTCGTCCCGTGGCGCGTTTGTTCGTGACGAGGTCGTCGTAGGACAGGACGGCGATGGGCAGGCCTTCCAACTCGACGGTCTGGCGGTGCTCGTAGGCGCGGTCGAACTCGACACCGCTGATGGCGGTGATGATGTCGATCCGCCGGGGTGCGATGCCGATCTGAAAGACGACCCCCGGCTTGACGAAGTCGTCCTCGCGGATCGTCTGCAGTGGGGCGCCAAACGCGGCCAGTGCACGATAGACCTTTCTGGAATTCTCCGGGGAGGGCTCGACCCAAATATCGATATCAGCCGTGGCGCGAGGATAACCATGAGCGCCCATGGCATAGGCCCCAACGAGGAGGAACCTAACTCCGTGGTTGCACAAGACGCACAACATGTCTCTGTAGTCGTCGTTCAACGCAGTCTCGTCCCTGGAGTGACCAGATTTCGGCGGTTAGTTCCCACATGAAATTCAGACGCTCAGCCGGAGATGCGTCCATGTAGTCGTCGTCCTCGTCCGCGAGTCGTCTCACTCTGATTTGGTCTCTCTGCAATCGAATCATACCGTCATTATACCACACGGATGGCTGGAGGGCTAATCGAAGTGTTCGTCGGCGGGGTCGAAGGGGGGGATGCAGACGTTGACGATGCGGAGGTCTCCGACAGCGCGGTGGCGGCAGGGGGGTTTGATCAGGATGGTGCTGAAGGGGCGGACGGGGACCATCTGGCCGTCGAGCTCGATGTGGCCGGTGCCTTCGAGGACCAGGTAGATCTCGGTGTGGTCCTTGTGGTAGTGGGCCTTCGCGTCGGCCCTGACGTCCACGACGTGCATCGTCGCGGTCTGGTTGCCGGGGTGGGCGAAGGCCCGCCGGGCGAACCCGCACGGGCACGCGACCGGCTCGATGTCATCGAAATGCGCCACTTCGTAGTTGGCCATGCGGGCTCCTTGAGCAGAACTGGCTTACATCGTCGGGTCCATTGTGCCGGAACCAGGGGATTCGTGCAAGTTGCAGGAAGAGGCTGGAGACCGTAGACCGGAGGCTGGCGGCGAAGAACTAGTTGCGCACTGGAGGACCCCCTCCTCCACGCTTCTACTTATCTACGCATCTACGGCCTGACGGGCCACGTCGCCAGAAGTCACACTCGGCACACGCGACCTGGGAGATACTTCGTGTCCAGAAGAGAAAACAGGGCGTGGCTGGGAACAGATCGGGTCTCTGCAGGCCGAAAAACGGCCTCGATGCTGTTGTGTCGCGAAGAAGGTCCGAAAGGTGATAGGCGCAACGGGGGTGCGGCGCGCTGGTATGACGGCGGTACACGGCTCGGCAGCGTAGCCGGGCGAGGTTCGTTGGGGAGTCTCGGTTTATGAGGTAGTGGCAGTTGTGTTGATCCTGATCTGGCGGCAGAGAGGCCAAGCAGGCATTCAGATGTTCCGCGGCATCCGTGTTTGAATTCGATGTGCGATTGGTGGTACAATACGACGCACGGCTTTGCGAACGCTGCCGTGCGAGTGTCAGATGGGATCACATTGAAGCAGTCGACCAAAGGGTTCTCATGCCTGGCGGAATGTTCGGTCCGATGCGTGCCCTTCGACAGGATGCGTCGGTCACAGAGAAGAGAGTGAAGCCGGGAACGACGGGGCGCATTCTGGGCTTCGCCGTGCCTTATGCGTGGCTCCTCGCGTTCTTCCTGCTCTTAGTCGTCGTGGATGCAGGGGTCGGCGTCGTGAACCCGCTGATCTATCGGGACGTCATCAACGAGGGGATTCTGCACCATGACGCGGCGCTGGTGTTGCGCCTGGCTCTCCTGGCGGCGGCGCTGTCCGTTCTTGCCGCTGGGCTGGGGCTCGTGCAGTCGCATCTGGCCGCGCGAATCGGCAGTCAGATCGTACTCTCGATGCGCACGAAGCTCTTCGACCATATCCAGAGGATGCCGCTGGCCTTTTTTGCCCGGGCGCAGACGGGGGCGCTGGTCAGTCGGTTGAACAACGATGTCACCGGTGCTCAGAGCGCGTTCACGGATGTCCTTTCCAATGTCATCGGCAACCTGATCTCCGTTGTGCTGGTCCTCGGGGCCATGTTTGTGCTCTCCTGGCAGATCACCCTGGCGTCCTTGGTTCTCCTGCCGCTGTTCATCTGGCCCGCCCGCATCCTGGGACGTAAGCTGCATCAGATCACCCGCGAGAGCTACGACCTGACCGCCGCGATGAACAATATGATGGTGGAGCGGTTCAACGTGGCGGGCGCTCAACTGGCAAAGATCTTTGGTCGGCACAAGGAGGAGGGGGAGGCCTTCAAGGTCAGGGCGCAGCGGGTGTCTGATATCGGCGTGAAACGCGCTCTCTACGGCCGCTTCTTCTTCAGCGCCCTGATGCTCACATCCTCGTTGGCAACGGCTTTGGTATACGGCTGGGGCGGCCTGCTGGCGGTTCGCGAGGCGCTGGATATCGGCACCCTGGTCGCCTTCGCCGCGTATCTGCAACGCCTGTACCGGCCGCTCACGGGATTGTCCAACATCTACGTGAGCATCATGACGGCCTTGGTGTCCTTCGAGCGGGTGTTCGAGGTCCTCGATCTGGTTCCCATGATCGAAGAGAAGCCGGAGGCCGTCGCGATTCCAGGCGGTCCGGCCATCGTCACCTTCGAACACGTCTCGTTCCGCTATCCGACAGCGGCGGAGGTCTCGCTGGCGTCGCTCGAATCGGTCGCCGGCCCGGAGCGGAACCCGGGCATGACGATCCTCGACGACGTGACCTTCACGGTCCGTCCGGGGCAGCTTGTCGCGCTCGTCGGTCCCTCGGGCGCGGGCAAGACGACGATCACCCAACTCGTGGCGCGGTTCTACGATCCGCAAGGCGGCTCGGTCTCCATCAACGGGATCGACCTCCGCGACGCGCAGCTCGACTCTGTTCACCGACGCATCGGCATGGTTACCCAGGAGGCCTATCTCTTCCACGATACGATCCGAGCCAATCTCCTATATGCGAAGTCCGACGCGGAGGATGCAGAACTGTGGGAGGCTCTCCGCGCCGCGCAGATCCTGCGCCTCGTCGAATCTCTGCCCGAGGGCCTCGACACGCTCGTCGGCGAACGGGGGCATCGCTTTTCCGGCGGTGAGAGGCAGCGGCTTTCCATCGCCCGCCTGCTTCTGAAGGCCCCGGACATCGTCGTCCTGGACGAGGCCACCGCGCACTTGGACTCGGAGTTGGAGGCCGCCATCCAGCGGGCGTTCGAGGTGGCCCTGGCCGGACGCAGCTCGATCGTGATCGCTCATCGCCTCTCGACCATTCTCAACGCGGACCAGATCCTGGTCATCGACAAGGGCCGCATCGTGGAACGCGGCACCCATGCGAACCTGCTGGGAGCAGGCGGATTGTACGCCGACCTGTACCACCGCCAGTTCGCCCTTGCGAAAACGAAAGACGATGATGGCTACACGCCGTCTGTGACGAACGGAATTCAGAGGGCTTAATGGGGACGTACCCAATCCTGTTCGGCCCGGGGTGGGCCTTGTAGTAGTGGGCCTTTGCGTCGGCCTGGATATCGACGACGTGCATCGTCGCGGTCTGGTTGCCGGGGTGGGCGAACGCCCGCCGGGCGAACCCGCACGGACACGCGACCGGCTCGATGCCATCGAAATGCGCCACTTCGTAGTTGGCCATGCGGGCTCCTTGAGCAGAACTGGCTTACATCGTCGGGTCCATTGTGCCGGGACCAGGGGATTCGTGCAAGGAGCAGGGCAGGCTGGAGGCTGTAGACCGGAGGCTGGAGGCGAGGTGCGGGGCACGGACGCCGGTCGGTGGTTGAAATCGGCGGGCGACGGGTGTATAGTCCGCTGGTGCAGTCGTTCCACACAGAACCGCAAGAACACCAGGGTCGCGCGATCGACGGGCCTGCGAGATCAGTGAAAGGAAAGGGATGAAGAACCTGTTCGATATCCAGGGCAAGGTCATCGTCGTCACCGGCGGTGGGGGCGTTCTGTGCGGCGAGATGGCGCGGGCGCTGGCCCAGGCCGGGGCCAGGGTCGCGATTCTCGATCTGTTCGAGGCGGCCGCCGGCAAGGTGGCCGACCAGATCACCTCCGAAGGCGGCACGGCCATCGCCGTCAAGTGCAACGTGCTCGACAAGGCGAGCATCGCCGAGGCGAGGGAGAAGGTCGTGGCCGCCTACGGCCACATCGACGTGCTGATCAACGGCGCCGGCGGCAATAAGAAGGAAGCGACGACCGGCCCGGACATGTCGTTCTTCGATCTGCCGGCCGACGCGATCCGGTTCGTGTTCGATCTGAACTTCCTCGGGACGCTGCTGCCCACGCAGGTCTTCGGCAAGGACATCGTCGACAGCGGCGGCGGCGTAATTCTGAACGTTTCGAGTATGAACGCCTTCCGTCCGCTGACCAAGATCGCGGCGTATTCGGCGGCCAAGGCGGCGGTGAGCAATTTCACGCAATGGCTGGCGGTGCACATCTGCCAGAACTACTCGAAGGACGTCCGGGTCAACGCGATTGCGCCGGGGTTCTTCCTGACCGAGCAGAACCGCTTCCTGTTGACCGACGAGAAGACGGGCGAGTTGACGGCGCGGGGCCGGACGATCGTCGACCATACACCGATGGGCCGGTTCGGCCAGGCGGACGAGTTGATCGGCACCGTGATCTGGCTGCTCAGCGACGCCGCCCGCTTCGTCACGGGCGTGGTCGTGCCCGTCGATGGCGGCTTCAGCGCCTTCAGCGGCGTATAGGAACAGGAGTGTATATCTCGCTTTTTGTCATGTCGAGCGTAGTCGAGACATCCGGCTCCGTGCGCGACATAGACCATATTCTCAGCCAGACTCCTCCGCGCGGGCCTTGCCCCATTCGGCTTCGCTCAGGGCAAGCTCTTGGTCAAAACGATAATAGCTCGAAAGGGGTCCTCTCATGAGACAGGGTGATTTCTCGCGAAGAAGCTTTCTGCGAGCCGCCGGCGCCGCGTCGCTGGCCATGAGTCTGCTGGCGCCGGGCGCGGCGGCGCAAGATGTGAAGCTCACGAAGATCCCCGGGCAAAAACCCCGCAACGTCATCTTCATTTTGTGCGACGACCATCGCTATGATTTCATGGGGTTTCTGGGCAAGCCAAGGTTCCTCAAAACGCCGCACATGGATCGGATGGCCCGCGACGGCGCGTACATCGAGAATGCGTCCGTCACGACGTCGCTGTGCTCGCCCAGCCGGGCGTCCATCCTCTCGGGCCTGTTCTCGCACAAGCACGGCGTCGTCGACAACCAGACGGCCGTGCGCAAGGACCTCGTCTTTTTCCCGCAATACCTCCAGCGGCTCGGCTACGAGACCGCCTTCATGGGCAAGTGGCACATGGGCCATGGCGACGATGCGCCGCGACCGGGGTTCGACCGCTGGATCAGCTTCCGCGGGCAGGGCGAGTACTACAACGGCCAGTTGAACGTCGACGGCAAGCGGACGCGGGCCACGAAGCACATCTGCGACGAGTTGACCGACTACGCGATCGACTGGATCGGGCGGGATCGCGACAAGCCGTTCTTCCTGTACCTTTCGCACAAGGCGGTCCACGCGATGTTCGAGCCGGCCAAGAGGCACCTGGGCCGGTACGAGAATGTCACGGTGGAATACCCCAGGAGCATGGCGGACACCGAAGAGAACTACAAGGGCAAGCCCGCCTGGGTCAAGGAGCAGCGCAACAGTTGGCACGGCGTGGACTACATGTACCACGGGCAGATGGACTTCGACACGTTCTTCAAGCGGTATTGCGAGACGCTGCTGAGCGTTGACGAGAGCATCGGGCGCGTGCTGGACTGCCTCCAAGGCAGGGGCCAACTCGATTCGACGCTCGTGTTCTACATGGGGGACAACGGTCTCTGCTTCGGCGAGCACGGCCTGATCGACAAGCGGCACATGTACGAGCCGTCGATGCGCGTCCCGTTTCTGGCGCACTGTCCCGAGCTGATCCGGCCCGGCACGAGGGTCACGCCGCTCGTGCAGAACATCGACGTAGCGCCGACGGTGCTGGAGGCGGCGGGCGTCCGCGCGCCGGAACACATGGACGGGCGGTCGTTCCTTCCGCTGCTGGAGGGCAAGGAGATTCCGTGGCGGGACGTGGTGTTTTACGAGTACTACTGGGAGGCGGCGTTCCCGCAGACGCCGACCACCTTCGGCGTGCGCACCGACCGCTACAAGTTCATCCACTACCACGGCATCTGGGACACCGATGAGTTGTACGACCTGAAGAACGATCCGGACGAGATGCACAACCTCATCGACCAGCCCGATCAGCAGGTGCGGATCGAGGAATTGCGCGAGCGGCTGTATGCATGGCTCGAACAGACCGACGGCATGCAGATCCCACTGCGGCGGGAAGGAGACTTCAAAGGCAACCTGCGCGGGCCCAAGAGAGTCAAGGAATACAAGTACCACGACTGACCTGCCGGCAACCTTCCCGGGTCACAAACGCCATTGACGTCCGATCCGCAGGGCGAGGCATGCCTCGCCCCTACCTGCGTTTCCCTGGAATAGGGACTGGCCTCGGTCCCGACGAAACTGGTAGAATAGGTCGATAGACATGCGGCCGACGAATGGCGCCAAGCATGGGGCGCGCGGTCACACGCCGTTTCCTGCGCGCTCGGTTTGGATCGGATTGGAATTCGATGACGCCGGCCGCCCCTGCCTCGTTTGGAAAGGTCGTCGAATGCGCTTTCCTCAAGGCGGCAAGCTGTGGGTCATGCTTCTGGCCTGCCTGGTTGCACTGGCGCTGGTCACCCCGCTCTGGGGGCAGGCCACTGAAGAGGACGAGGTGCAAACGGATCTCGAACGACGCGGGTTTGATCAGTTCGACCGCATTCACGAGACGCTGCATCGGTGGGGGAAGATCTTCGTCTGGGTGGCGGCGGGTCTGCTGGTGATCGTTGCGATCAAGATCATCGATCCGCTTCGATTCTACTACGGCTCGCAGGACCGACTGCTCAAGCGGGCGGTTCGCGGCGTGGACGAGCTGCTCAAGAGAATTCAGGAAGAGACTGCGTCGGCCGAGCCGGAGCCGCAGGAGGAAGCCCTCGAAGGCGGTCTGTTGGCCGGTATGACCGAGGTGGCCCAGTTCAGTCACGCCGAGCAGGTTCCTTCCTACGTTCTGACGGTCAACGATCTGATGCTCGACAACGTGCGGGTGGCCCTCGGCCGGTTGCGCGGATTCCACGAGGGTCATGCCCAACGATACAAGGACTACATGTTCACGGTTCTCAAGGGCATCAAGACGATGACGGAAGACAGCATCAGCGCCGGGGTCCCTTCCAGTCTGGCGGTCGATGCCCGCGAGTACTTTCAGGATGAGAAGCGATACAAAGCATGGAAGAAGCTGCTGAGCGGTCTACACGAACGAGGCGAGAACCAGGAGACGATCGACGGCTTCCTGTTGTTCATGCGGGACCTGAAGGAAGGGCGACGGCCGGTGGCGCCGACGTCGTCCGTGCAGGAGGATTCGACCGTGGCGGAGGACGGGCTGCGATCGGACGTCGTCGAGGTTCTGAACGAGGAGACCCTGCCGGCCGTTCAGAAGGCCGCCGCAAGGGAGGCGGTCAATCTGGTGGCGATGGCTCAGGGCGCCAAGCTGCCGAACCAGGGATGCTCCTGGCAGTTCGAGCTGGTGCGGCGGCAGCAGCAGTTGCATTCCAGGGAGGAGGCTCAGAGAATGCTGGTTGTCTTTCTCCGTGCCGAGAGAAAGGCGCTGCCACAAATCACCGGGACTCGGATGCTGCCCTGTCGAACACTGGAGCACCTTTGGCACATGCTCGGTGTGGCCGACCTGGCCGAATTGAGTCGGCGGGTCGAGGCCCGGCTGGTCAATATCCAGGAGGCCATCGTCATCGAGAAGGCGTTTCTCCAGACCTTTGCCAAGAGGCCATCGCTCGAACACATCTACGGTCGGGACGCCGAGGGGGCGCTGATGATGGACCTTCACATTCCGCAACTGCGGCATGAGACCCTGACGTTGCTGCGTCGGCTGCACGAGATGGAGCCGGATCGCCTGGCCCGGGCGACGCAGTCGCTGAATGACGAGGAAACGCCGCAGCACAATGAGGTCCTGCGGCTGATCGAACACTACGTCCATCGCCGGCGCGAGCCGCCGGAGGTAGCGACGCCGCCGTGAGCACCGATCGATGACGGCCTGAAAACTTGAGCCTTTTTCGACGTTTTGGGATTTATTTCGTTGACAGTCTGTCGCTTCCTCATGTAGAGTGCACGCTCAGTCAAGGTGTATACTTTCCCCCTCGAAGTCTGCTCCTTACGAAAAAACAGAGGGAACGTGCGTTGTGGGTCCCTCCGGACCCAAGGAGAACATTGTGGCAAAAGGTACAGTGAAATGGTTCAACGATCAAAAGGGCTTCGGATTCATCGTTCCTGACGACGGCAGCGAGGATCTGTTCGTCCATCACTCCAACATCAACGGCGCCGGCTTCAAGACGCTGGCCGAAGGTCAGTCGGTGGAGTATGTTGCCGCCCAGGGTCGCAAGGGCCCCGAGGCGCAGAGTGTCACTCCCTGCTGATCGCCGGTGACGGACACATAGTCTGACTCAAGGCCCCGGTCACATGATCGGGGCCTTTTTACTACACCGGGTCCAGGAGCTCTTCCCGGACCGGTGTCATGCAGTGCGAGCCTGCTCCGTGTTGGGGGGCAATGGACATGGCCTGATCGCCTGGAGTTCGCCGCATTACGGGGCGATGTCGGTCGGCTGTTCGGGCAACGTGGAGGCGGGCGAGGGTCTTCGTGCGCGGCAATCCGGATTTCCCTGAGGCACGGGCCGACGGTCTAACGTTGGGTTGAGACTCTGACCGTTGCGACCCCCTCGGGGAAGTGGCTCTCATAGAACGTCTGCATGGGCCCATCGTACATCGCGATGCGGACCGTTCCCCAGGTGGCCTGATCGCCAGTGGCATAGTAGATGTAGGTTCGCCCTTCGTATTCGAACAGGTCGATATCGGAGTTGTTGATTCCTTCACCGGCTCGGGCCTCCATGATGGGATTGAACGGCGAGAGGTCCCAGTCGATCAGGTCTGTCGATCGGGCCATGAAGGGGACCCACCCGTTGTGGCCCGGGACGGCCGCGTGAAGGTAGATCACATAGTAGTAGGGCGAGAAGTACCGCAGGACGGGGCAGGCGGAATACTCGTTGTTTACCCCGGTGAAGATCAGGCCCGGGACCTTATCCCACGAATCCAGATCCTGCGAACGGGCGAACTTGAAGCAGAACGCCACCGGCTGGTTGGACTCATAGGCCATCACGTAGCCCTTCTCGCCCCGCGTCACGGAGCAGTTGAACAGGTGCTCGTCGCCTTCGAGTGGGATCGCGAGCTTGCGGTCCCAATGTTGCATGTCGGTGGTGGTGAACTGGTAGATGCTCTTGAACCAGTCGTCGTTGGTCCCCTGGCTGGCGAAGATGCGGAGGATGTCACCGTCGACCAAGGCCGAGACAAAGGAATGTCCCGCGCCGAAGCGGGCCACTTGTGCGCCGGTGTTGAGGTCCTGGATGTAGAGGTGCATGTTCTCTTCGCTGGCGTAGTCGCCGACCCGGTCTTTGGCGTCGTTGCGATGGTTCAGCGCGAGGTAGGGCGTGCCCTTGTAGAGGAAGGGGGTATTTTCCATCGCCGTGCCGAAGTTCGTGGGAATCTTCACGAGGGTGGGATGTCGGGGCCTGTCGCCCGCCGGATCCAGGTGGTCGGGGATCAGATCGCCGAAGACCTCGACCGGCCAGTAGCGCAGTCGCTCCATGCCTTCGGGGACGGATTGTCGATACTGCACGTAGGCGCTGACCTTGCCTTTGACGGTGTAGGAGATGTTGCCGTTGAGCTTGCGTCCCTGGGCTTCGGTCGCGCCGAAGACCTGATATCCCATGAGCGTGCAGTCTTCGAAGTCGATATGGAGTTGTTCGGCCTTCTTGCAGCCACAGCAGACGACGCCGGTCGAAGGGGCGCCGTGCGGCTGCGAAAAGTTCAACACGATCAGTTTGCAGTTCTTGAATCGGACCCGCGTGTAGAGTTCATCGACGCCCGGATAGCCTGCCTGCAATGCGTTGTCGGGACCGACAAGAGTGCAGTTCTCGAACGTCGCATGGGGGACATCCGGCATCGAGCTGTCTTCCCCGCGAACGTAGACGGCGCCCGCGTCGCCCCACCAGTCGAGGTTGGCGAAGTAGCTGTTGCGGAACACGACGGGTTCATCGGCGCGGGGCTTGTGCGCCATGACGGCAGCGCCGGCGAAGCGGCCGATCCCCACGCAGCGGTCCACGACGATGGAGAACTCCGAGCCCTTCGCATTGGTGATGTCCACTCCCATGCCGCCTTCCGAGCCGGTGACATAGAGGCTGCGAAAGACCCAGCGGTCCCAGATGATGCCGGAGAACTCGGGCGCGCACTTCCACGGTCCCCACCAGTCCACGCTTTTGAGTCCCCACTCTGCGGCGGGATCGCCCTGCTCCAGGGTCATCCAGGTGGGATTACCGGTCGGGGCCTTCGGATTGGTGCGAACCACCGCCGCCGGAGCGCCCGAATCGATGACGATGCGACCGGTCCGTCCGGAGCCATACGCCCCTTCCGTGTCTCCGATCAGCAGGTTGTAGGAGCCTTGGGCCCCCTTGAAGGACGGATAGAGGTTGGCCTCCGCGTACGTGCCGGGTGCGACGACGACGCGATGGCCGCCCTTGTCGTCGGAGACCGCCAGAAGGCCCGCCTGGATCGTGTGAAACGCGGTAGCCCAGGTACGGCCGTCCGAGTTGTCGCCGTGTGACGAGACGTAGATCGTCGTGCCCCGGCGGCCGGTGTAGTCCGAGGCGCCCGGATCGAAAGGCTCGGCCCACGCGACGCCAATGCACGTCAGTGCGAGAAGGCAGCTCCACAACGACATCGATTTCGACATGGCCTTGCACTCCCGTTGTCCGATCCTGAATCGCTCGACCTTCCCATCGGTCCCGGGACGCGCCGCGTCAGCGGGCTTCGACCGACTGGCGCAGTTCGCGACAGGACTGGAAGAACTCGCCGGGCGACATCTCCCGCAGGAAGACCATGCCGCGCGCCGCGCGGATCATCGCGCTGGAGTGGTTATGGAACCACTCGCGTCCCAGGCAGGTCTTGATCCTGCGGTATTGCTCGACCTGGACGCGCTGGGCCAGCAGCGAGAACGGCCCGTCGTATTCATAGCTCGGAAACGACGCGTCCTTCTGCGTGATGAAGGCGTTCATGAAGGCGTCGTGCGTGGTGGCAAACATGGCAAGAGAGATCGGGACGAAGACGTTGGCTTCCGACGGATCGAAGCGGAACCAGACGTTGCGATAGCCCCAGATCTTCAGATCGGGCTTGGGGCGTTTCTTCAAGTGGATCCGGATCGCCTCGGCCAGCGCCTGCATGACTTTGTAGTGCGTGTCCGGGCCGCTGGCCTCCGGGTCAAACGCGACCGTGATGATGTCGGGGTCGATGCGTTCCAACTCCGCGACGATCGGCGGGACGTCATGGTCCATTGACGGGTCTTTGGTGAAGACGTCCCCGGTGTAGAAGCTCAGACGCAGATGGTGGACGTTCTCGCACTGCCAGCCGTAGTAGCCCCAAAGGCACTCGGCCTCCCACTCGCGGCACATGCCCTTGAGCTTCTGGATGGGCTCGGGGTCCTTCTTTCCCGGATAGGTGGTGGCGAAGTACTCTTCGATCTGACCGACGTACCGATCGATGTCGTTGAGGAAGTCGCCGTCGAACAGCGTGATCAGGTTGCGCAGCATCCGGCGGGCATTGCCTTCCGCTTTTTCGTGATCGTCCCGGCGGGCGACGCCGTCGAGGTACTGCCACACGTCGCGGTTGCGGTCGATCATATTGTTCTGAGCGAAGTAGCCCTGCTCGATCAGCTCGGCGAACGTGCCGGCATCCAGGAATTGCCGGAGGTTGGCGATCTGGGCCCGCATGAACTCGTTGGTCACGGCGGTGAAGCCGCTGGTCAGCGTCATGAAATGGTGCTGGTTGGTCACGCGGCGAAAATGGCGAACGACCTGCGCGAAATAGCCGAGCATAATGTCGTCATGGTGCGGCTCGGTGTGCAGGAAGCACTTCTCTTTGTAGATGCTGACCCCCGCCTCGATCTTGCCGATCAGGCGGTCGTGGATGGTTTGCGCCAGTTCCCCCAGCGTCTCGCCGCGGCGTTGCAGGACCAGAGCGGCAAGGGAGTGGGTCCGGGCGTCGTCTTCGGTCAGGTCGAGCAGTCGCTTGTTGCATTGCACCGCCAGCTCGACGAGGATCTTCTCGACGTCGTCATCGCTGATCGTCTCGGATTGACCGAGGGAGACGATCCGCCGTTCGGTCAGACCGGCCGCCGCCCCGCGCGTGATGTAGAATCGCGCGTTGGGCAGTTGCTGGAGGCAGCTTGCGGGAATGTTGATATGGTTCGGGGCCTGAATGGCCTCGGCCGCCAGGGCCGCCTTGGCCTGTCCGGCGGCGATGACGATTGCCGTGCAGTCGGGATTTCGCGTGATGGTCCGCAGGCCGATCGTGATGACCAGGCATTGGCGGGCGATCTCGATCCCGCCCAGGTCGGTGGCGGCGGCGGCCTGCGTCTCGTAGTTGGTCGTACACAGACGTGTCGTCGAATTGTGGTCGGAGCCTTTGATATTGAATCCGATGTGGCCGTCCGGCCCGATGCCGCCGAGGAAGAAGCCGATCCCGCCGAGCTTGCGGATGCGGCGTTCGTATTCCATGCACCACTGATCGACGTCTTCCAGCAGCGTCTTCTGCCGGTGTTCCAGGTTGGTCCGAGCCAGGCGGTACCGCAGCGTCAGGTCCACGTGCTTGTCGGGCCAGACGCTGGCGAGCGTCTCGTCCGGACGCAGGCCGATGGCGGCCGAGTCGATCAGCAGGGCCTTGGCCGGATCGAGACCGAACCCCTCGATATAGAACTTCTTCACGTAGTGATAGAAGCTGTTGTGCTGGGCCGAATCCAGCGGATAGAAGTCGTCGATCTGCACGAAGTGCAGGCTCGCCATGTCGGGCTTCGTGCCCGGATCGACAGCCGCCCCTTCGAGGATCTTGCGCGTCTCGGGCTTGTCCCAGTCCGTCAGCAGCCGCTGGACCCAGCGGATGAAGTGCTCGGGCGTCTTGCCCGTGGGCAGGCTGATGACCCCGCCCGGGTGGTTTTGCACCCACTCGATGAATCGCATCGCCGCCAGCTTGCCCAGCGAGGGGAAGTTCTCGACCACGATCGTGGGGATCTTTTCCGTCGGATGGTACAGTACGTCGAAGGAGGAGGCCCGGACGGCAGCCTCTTCCACCGGTGTCAACACTACAGATTTGTCTTCTTGCATGGGTCTCAGTTGGTCAGGCCTGCGATGGCCGCTCCGATCAGCGTGGCGTTCTCGACGCTGACGATTTCATAGTAGATGTTCTTTTGGTCCACGAGATATTGCTTGAGGTAGTATTCCACCTTCGGGCGCAGGCCCTTGAGGTGGTAGAACGTCGTGCCCTCGGCGACGATGCAGACGGGCCGGCAGGGGTTCTGTCCCTTGCCCGACTTGATCGCGGCTGACGAGAGATTGGCGGCGGTCAGCTTGGCTGCCCGCTCGATGAGTGCATCGACCAGGTAGTACACCGCCGAGACGTCCGGTCCGGCGCCGGCCAGCGCTCTGCCCAGCACGTTGTCGGCGCTCTCCGGGCGACTGAGAAACTCGCTGACGTCCTTGGTCGTCACTTCCTTGATCGCCAGCAGCCTGCCGGCGGCAGCCTTGCCGAACAGGCCTTCCTCGGCCCCCTGGCGGATCGTCGCAAAGCACAGCGGCCCGAGATAGGCGCCTGAGATCATCTTCTCGAAGGTGTTGATCCCCGGGTTGGCGCTGGCGGCGTTGAACTGCTCGTCGATGCCGCCGCGAGGGGCCTTGCCGAACCCGCCCGACTCGACGTTGACGATCTGGCTCCTGGCGGCGTTCAGGCCCTTGGCCTTGCTGATGTTGGCATTGTGCTCGACATAGGCAGTGTTGGTTCCCGTGCCGAGGATGAACCCGATGTAGCTGTCGTAGTTGCGGCCGTCGGAGGTGCCCCGACCGGCCAGCAGCGTGGCAACCGTGTCGTTGAGCAGCACCATCTGCTTGGCGTCCGAACTGGTGGACTCGACGATGGCGGCGTTGAGCCCTTCGCCGATCATCTTGCCGACCACCTCGGGGGCCTTGATCTCCTTGGAGAAATACAGGACGCGTCCGTCCTTATTGGGTGACATCTCGATCGGGTAAGAGAAGCAGAACCCCACGCACTCGCTCTTGTCGATGATGTCGGCGACGTAGCCGGCCATGGTGCCGAAGAAGTGCTCCCGGCTGACTTCTTTTTTGATGCCCGGCATGGGGAAGACCCGAAAATCGGCGATTTCGGGATCGCCTTGCTCCTTGAAGCAGACCGTCGCGACGCGGAAGTTGGTCCCGCCGGCGTCCATGACGATTACCGGCTTGTTCCGGGGCAGCTCCTGCTCGGTCTCGATATAGGTCGGCAGCATGGCCAGCGAGCTTTCAGGGCCGGCGAGGCCCTTGGCCATCTCGTCCAGGAACGAATCGCAGGTCTTCTCGATGCTGATATCGGCGTGGAACATGCCGTGCTTCTGGAGAAACGATTCGATCTTGCCTTTGATCTCATCCACCGGCCGGTCTCCTTCTGTTTTGGTTTGCTCCATTGGTCTGGTCAGTCGGAATATCCATTCGGGTGCTCGCTGTGCCACTGCCAGGCGGTCGCCACCATCGTCTCCAGCTCCGCCTTCTGACAGGTCCAGCCCAGCTCTCGTCTGGCCTTGCTCGCGTCGCTGGTCAACACCGCCGGGTCGCCCGGTCGGCGGTTGGTCTCGACGATCTTGAAGTCCCTGCCCGAGACCTGCCGGACCGTCTCGATCACTTCGCGAACCGAGTAGCCCTGGCCGTTGCCCAGGTTATAGACCTGTTCGGGCCGTTCGTCCAGCTTGCCCAGCGCCAGCAGATGGGCCCGGCAGAGGTCATCGACGTGGATGTAGTCGCGGATGCAGGTCCCATCGGGGGTGTCGTAGTCGGTTCCGTAGATTTTGATGTCGGCTCGCTTGCCCATGGCGGCCTGGATGGTCAGAGGGATCAGGTGTGATTCGGGCCGGTGGTCCTCCCCGCACAGGCCGTTGTTGCCGGCCCCGCAAGCGTTGAAATACCTCAAAGCCGCATAGTGCAGCCGGCCTGCTTGGCTCTGGTAATGGCACATCCTTTCGACGGCCCACTTGCTCTCCCCATAGGGGTTGATCGGGGCCTTGGGCATCTCCTCGGTGATCGGCGTGGTCTCGGGCATGCCGTAGACCGCCGCGGTGCTGCTGAACACGAACCGTCCTACTCCTGCCGCTTCCATCGCTGAGAGCAGGTTCTGCGTGTTCGAGGTGTTGTTTCGATAGTACTTCAGCGGTTCCTGGACCGATTCGCCGACTTCGATCCAGGCGGCGAAGTGCATCACCGCGTCAATCCCCCGGCCGCGGAGCGTCTTGAGAAGCAGATCGTAGTCGGCCAGATCGCCGGCGATGATCTCCACGTTGCGGACGGCCGCCCGGTGTCCCTTGCTGAAGTTGTCGAATACTACCGGCTCATGGCCCTCGGCGGCCAGAAGAGCAGTCATGTTGCTGCCGATATATCCGGCGCCGCCGCAAACAAGGATCCTCATGTCGTTTGGTCTTTCCTGGACTGCTCGATGTTTCGTGCGATTCTTCTCAATATTTCGGCGGCCAACTTTGGGTCTTCGCCCAGCTCGATCCAGTGCATCGCCTCTCTCTGTGAAGGATGCAGGTCGATCCGTTGCGTCGTCGGCCTGCTGTGCGAGTGGATTCGATAAGCCTGCGAAACGCTCGCCACCTCGTTTTCGGGCAGACTCAGCCTCTGTACACGCGTAATGCATTGCACGTGGACCTGGCCGTCTGCCTCGAACACGTCAACCCGAACCGACCTGCGCAGCGTCTGGAGGTTGGCCTCCAGGGTGCTGGCGGCGCCGACGTTGTCCGATCGCCAGAACTCGAAGAACTGGCCGCCGGTTAGCGGCAGCGTCCGAACGACGCCGGCTTGCGCGTCGGCCTTCTCCACGACGAACTGCATCCGCCGCAAAGTGGTTTCGATTGCGTCGATTGCCTGGTCCGATGTAACATTTGGTATTGTAATGGCTTGCGTATCTTCCGAGCGGAGATGTTGGCCGGCGCAACCGGCGGCGAGCACGGCACCAAACAGCGCCAAGAAGAGACTGAGTTTCGCGGGTCTGGTCATTGGAATCCTTACACCCAGGCTGTAAGCAAACGGCGATTATACGACTGGGCTCGGCCGGGCTCAAGCGCGATCGGCCGACAACCGTGAGAATCTCCGGCCCGTCGCATCACGGCCGCGCGATTCACCGGCGACTCGGCGAATCGCACGATTCCGCTTGCTTTGCGTGCCACGATGCTAAAGCCGGGGTTCTTCCTACGCCGATATGGCTGATGAAACCCGGCCTGACAATGGGAGTGTGTCGTTACGATGTCGTCGATCCAAAGGCAATCGATTACCGCAGAACTCCGTTCGCTGCCCCTGGGGCGGACGGTCATCGAATTCCTCGACTACCTCGTCGTCGAGGCGGGTCTTTCGGAGAACACCATTCTCGCATACGGCCGCGACCTCAGGGGGTTCCTGCGGTATTGCCAGACGCGCGGGATCGAAAAGGTCGCAGACCTCAAGCCTATCGTTGTGCAGGGGTATATCCACGAGCAGGCTCGCGGCCCCAAGGGCGAGAACACAATGAAGCGCGCCCTGGTTGCGATTCGCATGCTGCTGCGGTTTGGCAAGCTGACCGGCCTGATCGACGACGACGGGGCCGACGTGCTTGAAACACCGAAGACATGGTATAGATTGCCGGTGGTCTGCAACAAGCAGCAGGTGGCCAAGCTGTTGGGGGCCCCCATCTCTGGCGAGCCGTTCTACCTTCGCGACCGGGCGATGCTCGAGCTTCTGTACGCCACCGGCGTCCGGGCAAGCGAACTGGCGGGTCTGAAGATTCCCGATCTGAACTTTGACGTTGGATATGTGCGATGTCTGGGAAAAGGAAACAAGGAGCGAGTGATTCCCGTCGGTAAGAGCGCCGTTGCCGCGACGCGGGAGTATCTTGCGCACCTGCGACCGAGATTGGCCAGGCCCGGCAGTGGCGTGCACCTGCTGCTCTCGCGAACAGGAAGGCCACTGACGCGTATTGAAATATGGAGACTGGTCAAGAAGTATGCGATTCGAGCAGGGATGCCGCGCAATCTGACGGTCCACACGCTGCGCCATTGCTTTGCGACACATCTGCTCAGTGGCGGGGCAGATCTACGGAGTGTACAGGAGATGCTGGGCCACGTGGACGTGGCAACGACCCAGATCTACACGCATGTGGACCATGAGCGATTGCGGCAGATTCACAGGCAGTTTCACCCAAGGCCATGAGCGTTGGTGCAAGGGCGCGACTCCGGTCGGCGTGACGAGCGAGATTGTGCTCTCGTGTCGGAAAATGGCGAGATTCGCGTTTTATGGAGTTGACTTCGGTCGATTATCAGGGCTATTATAGCGGATGATAGAATAGGCAAGCATCTTCTTAAGGTTTCTCCAATGAACGCTCGGCGGTGCGGCACGCTTTTGCTACTCCTGGCGATCGGATCCTTCCAATGCCTCTGGGCTCAGGAAGCCGCACCGGTGCCGCCGCAGGAGGCCGGGCAGGCGGAAATCGACAAGCAGGTCAAGCTCAACAAGAGCATTCTTCTCGAAGGCAAGGACGAACGGACGCGGATGGACGCCGCGACCTTGCTGCTGCTCAGCGAGAGCCGCGAGGCGCGCAGGGAGGTGCTTGATGCTCTTCGCGATCCGAACAACCCCGCCGCCCGCGTGGCTGTCTGCCGGGCCATTGTCGCTGCACGCGACAACAGACGCCAGATTGCCGCCAGGGAGGAGTTCGTCGAGCCTCTGATGGCCCTTCTCAGTACTGAAAACGATCCTGGACGAGCCGAGTTGGCCGCGCAGGCCCTGTTGCTATTCAGCTATGAGAGCATCCAGAGGCGGCTTGAGACGCTGATCTCCGATGCCAACACGCCCGAAACAGCACGCCTGAACGCGGTCAGGGCCCTGAAGTACCAGCCTGATGAGAGGGCCGTCTTCAAGTTGATCGGCCTGGTGGAAAGCCCGGTGCCGGGGGTGGCCGAGCAATCGAGAACAGCGCTGGCTGTTCTGGGCCTGGCCGTTCCAGACGACCCGAACGGAATCGCTGCCCTCGCCGAGGCCCTTCATCGTCGGGGCCCGGAGGCGTTTCTGGACAACCCGGAGATCATGCGAAACTGGCTTATCAGCAGAGAAAACCGGGTTCGCGAGCTGACCGCATCGGTCGCTTCGTGGGAGCAGCGCTACATGGGGGTCCTCGGGCGGCTGTACGATGTGCAGCCCGATGAGAAGACGCGGAGCGACTTTCTCGCCCAGCAGTTGAACTCGGTTGAGCCCGGAGTCAAACTGTGGGCACTGGGGAAAGTGGATGAAATGCGCAGGGGCACCGGCAAGAGCCGGCTTTCCGAGCAGGTCGAGAGCGTTCTGCTGGGATTGGTTTCGCACCGTGACAAGCGGGTTCGCCTGAGGACAGCAAATCTGCTGTCGCTGATGTGGGAGTTGAACTCGACGACGCAGCTTCTGGATCAACTGCAGATCGAAGAGGATCCGGAAGTTAGACACGGCCTGTTCGTTGCCCTTGGCAACGTCTGCTATTATGCCTCGCTTCCCACCTCGGGCGTCAAGGTTCCCGATGAGGTCAGGAGGCGGACTCTGGATCTGGCCGTCAGGTTCCTTAACATGCCCGACGCGGATAAGACGCGGAGCGGCGCCGACGTCCTCTGGAGACTGCTGGAACAGGACGGGCTCGAACCTTCGGAGATTGACGGATACCTGAAGGCGCTGGCGAACCGGTACGGGCGGGTGGCTCCGGAGGCCAATCATGGCCTGCGGGCTGAGTTGCTTGGCGCGATGGCGCGTTTGTGCGCCGAGCGGAGCAAGTGCAGGGTGCAGGCGGCCAAGCTGTTCGGTCCGGTGTTCGAGCCGGCGTTGGGCGACGGTCTGGAGGCCGTGCGGCAGGCGGCATTGGACGGACTGGCAAATATCGACAAGGCCGTGGCGATGCGAAGGGCTCGGTCGGGCCTGTTGGATGACTCGGCTGCAGCGATTCGTCTGAAGGTGATCGACCTGGCCGGCGAGGTGGGGGGGCAGGAAGACCTGGACTGGCTGTCGAAGAGGCTTACGACGGAAGGGGAGGGAGAACCCGCCTGGCAGGCCGTTCTCAAGATTCTCCGGCGTTCCGGTGCGGACGTTGTGGGCCAGTGGGCAGGGGCGGCGGAGGCGGACCCGGCCAAGTGGTCCGTCGAGCGCAGGGGCTCTCTGCTGGTACTGCTCGAACAGAAGATGCAGGGTGAAAACAAGCCTGAGAAGGTGCGCGAAGTCCGGACGAAGCTCTTCGGTCTGTATGCGGCCTCGGGGGATACGGCTCGAGCCCTTGAGTATGCCAATGCCCTTTGGGAGACGGCGAAGGACGGTCCGGAGCGATCAGCCCTGACGGCCGAACTGCTTGACAGGTGCCTTAAGGCCGCCAATCCTGCGGCCGACCTGGTCGGCGGGCTTGTGGAGAAGCTGCTTTCGACGCAAGACCTCGTCGCAGACGGCCCGGTGGCGAAGTCGCTCGGCGCCTATCTGAAGACGCCGCCGGCAACGGCGGACCCAAACGCAGTACTGACGCGGCTTCGGCAGATCAAGGTCGAGCAGCCGGAGGCCCGCAAAGGCTGGCGCAAGCAGGTGCTGGAGTGGGAGGCGTTTGCCAACGCCAGCAAGCCCAAAGAGATGGAGAAGGTGAACAACTGAGCGGTTTGCGGCCGCCGGAGGGGTTCTGCCACCGAGCGATGCCGCTGATCGGCCACCCCTGGGACCGATCCGCGCGAGGTTTTTTCCTTTTTTTCCCCTTTTTCTGTTTGCACTTGCACCATCGGTCCCTTATATTCATCGATTTATAGCCAACAACTGCCGGACTATCGCCAGGGTCTTGTCTTTGGACACGGGGAATAACCGTTTGTGGGGGCGTTATCTCTCGACGCCAGGACATCGCCCCGCTGCCGCTATGCGTGTCGGCTTATGGTGGTCCGGATCGAATTGTTCGTTACGTGTAGTGCTGCTGTAGCTCAGTCGGTAGAGCGCGTCCTTGGTAAGGACGAGGTCCTGGGTTCAAATCCCAGCAGCAGCTCCATGCAGGTTGGCAGGCCCGATGGGCTTGCAGAAGGAAATAACAGATGGGCTGGCTGTGGACTGCCGCCCGCAGGCTCGTTTGACGCGAATCGAAAAGAAGGCAAAGAGCTGAGCGAATAACCGCTAACCAGGCACATTGGAGGTTTAAGTTAAGATGGCTAAGGCAGTGTTTGAGCGGACCAAGCCCCACATCAATATCGGGACGATCGGTCATATCGACCATGGGAAGACCACGTTGACCGCTGCGATTACGATGCGCTTGGCAGTGAAGGCGGGCAAAGGGAACGTCAGAAAGTACGACGACATCGACAACGCGCCGGAAGAGAAAGAGCGCGGGATCACGATCAATACGGCTCACGTCGAGTACGAGACGGACAACCGCCACTACGCGCACGTGGACTGCCCGGGCCACGCCGACTACATCAAGAACATGATCACGGGCGCCGCCCAGATGGACGGTGCGATCCTGGTGGTCGCGGCCAGTGACGGCCCGATGCCGCAGACCCGCGAGCACATCCTTCTGGCCCGTCAGGTGAACGTGCCGAGCATCGTGGTCTTCATGAACAAGGTGGACCAGGTGGACGATCCGGAGCTGCTCGAGCTGGTCGAGCTGGAGATCCGCGAGCTTCTGAGCAAGTACGACTTCCCGGGCGACGACCTGCCGATTATCCGGGGCTCGGCCCTGAAGGCGATGGAAGCCGAGGGCAAGGACGAGGCGGCCTGCAAGTGCATTGACGACTTGATGGCGGCGGTCGATGCCTACTTCCCGTTGCCGCAGCGCGACGTGGACAAGCCGTTCCTGATGCCGATCGAAGACGTTTTCAGCATCAAGGGCCGCGGCACCGTCGGCACGGGGCGCGTCGAACGCGGACACGTTCGGGTCGGCGAAGAGGTCGAGGTCGTCGGGATGGCCAAGGAAATCCGCAAGACGGTCGTCACCGGCGTCGAGATGTTCAACAAGACGCTGGACGAAGGGCAGGCGGGCGACAATGTGGGTATTCTGCTGCGAGGCGTTGAGAAGAAAGAGCTGCAGAGAGGGCAGGTCATCGCCGCGCCGGGCAGCATCACCCCGCACACCAAGTTCCACGCGGAAGTGTACGTTCTGACGCAGGGCGAAGGTGGACGGCACACTCCGTTCTTCCCGGGTTACAAGCCGCAGTTCTACTTCCGCACGACCGACGTGACCGGACAGATCCACGGGCTGCTCAGCGAGGAAGGCAAAAGCGCCGAAATGTGTATGCCCGGGGACAACATCACCATGGATGTCGAGATCATCTCGCCGATCGCCATGGAAGACGGGCTGCGGTTCGCGATTCGCGAAGGCGGCCGCACCGTGGGTGCCGGCGTCGTTACGAAGATCCTCGAATAGGTGTGATGAAAAACGTCCGGGCGTCCCGGGGGCGTGGTTGGCGGCCGCCGGGGCAACGAGACCATAAGACGGGGCCACGGCCGTGCGGACAGAGACTTGTTCGTCCGTCGGCCGGGGCATCCGGGTGGAATAGAGTGGTATGGCAAAAAAGAGCAAGAGAGAGAACGTCTGGCTGGAATGCACCGAGTGCAGTCAGCGCAATTACAGGACGAACGTCAGCGTCGCCGAAGGCGCCCCGAAGCTGGAGTTGAAGAAGTTCTGCAAGCGCGACCGCAAACACACCGTGCACAAGCTCAGGCGGAAGTAGCCGCAGGGACGTCTCTGTGTGGGATAGGCCAGTAGCTCAATTGGCAGAGCGTCGGTCTCCAAAACCGAAGGTTGGGGGTTCGATTCCCTCCTGGCCTGGTCTGTAGTGGAATGCGGCGAACGACGGCGCATCCGGTGGAAAAGTTGGCAGGATAGGCGGATCATGTTAACGCAGATATACAAGTCGGGACAGGGCAAGTACACGCGGCTTTGCAGCGGCTTTGCCGCCGCGGCGATCGTGGCCTTTGGGTGCTGGCGGCTCTACGGAAAGCTGGGAGCCACCGACCTGAATCCGTGGGTGGTGTATCTGACGCCGGTGATCGTCTTTGCCGCTCTGGCTGTGCTGATATACTGGCTGATGAACAAGCCTTCGGTGGCGGACTTCCTGATCGCGGCGGAAGGCGAGTTGAAAAAGGTGAACTGGTCGAGCCGCCGGGAGGTGGCGGTTTCGACGATTGTCGTGATCGTCGTGGTGGTTTTCATGGCTGTGCTTCTGGGGGCCACGGACCTGGTGTTCCAGATGTTTTTTGGGTACCTCCTCGGATAGAGGGGGGGCCGGCGTGCGAGGGGATGTACGTCGGAGTGGTTGGCCTGCTGGTAACGGATGACCGGTCGGGCGGCAAGCGAAGGGTAACAAGCAGTAGTTGAGTGCGCTCGCTTCGACGCCGGAGGCGGGAGCGGTGCAGTGAGCCGGGCGCGGGCAGCCCAACGAGTGTGGGCCGCTTTTCAAAGCGGCAAGCCAAAGGCATCAGGATGCATTGGTACGTTCTACGAGTCGCGGCAAACAAAGAGATGCAGGTCAAAGAGGCACTCGAGCGCAAGACGGCGCAGGAGGGTCTCGACGACGTCATCGGACGCATTGAAGTGCCGACCGAGCAGATCAAGCGGATCCGCGCGGGCAAGCAGACGGTTCACAAACGCAAACTCTACCCCGGCTACGTGTTCATGGAGATGGAGCCCACCGAGGACGGTCGCGTCCCGGAAGGCGCCTGGTTCATGATCAAGGGTACCGGCGGGGTCGGTGACTTCATCGGGACCGAGGGGATGCCGACGCCGATGCGGGATACGGACGTGGCGAAGATGCTCCTCGACGCGGACAAGCCTGAGGAGGCCCCGAGCATCAAGGTGGAGTTTCAGAAGGGCGACCACATCAAGATTCGTGAGGGCGCCTTTGAGAATTTCGAGGGTACGGTGGATTCGATTGATGCCGAGCGGGGGATCGTCAAGGTGATCGTGACGATCTTCGGTCGCAGTACGCCGCTTGATATCGAATACTGGCAGATTGAGAAGGTGTGAGGTCAGGTCCGTTTCAGGGCCTCGTAGCGAGTGCTGCGGGGCGATTGCACGATAGCGCAAGGGTGTGAGATGGCAAAAGAAGTCGTTACGAAGATTAAGTTACAGGCCCCGGGCGGCAAGGCGACCCCGGCGCCCCCGATCGGTCCGGCCCTCGGGCAACATGGAGTGAACATCGGGCAGTTCGTCTCGCAGTTCAACGATCGCACGCGCGATCTGAACGGGATGACCGTGCCCGTGGTCATTACGGTGTATGGTGACAAGAGCTTCTCGTTTGAAGTGAAGAGCCCGCCGGCGGCCGTGCTGCTCAAGCAGGCGGCGGAGGTGGCCAAGGGCAGTGGGGTCCCGAACCGAGAGAAGGTTGGGACCGTAACCCCGGCGCAGGTGCGCAAGATTGCCGAGACGAAGTTCAACGACCTGAACGCGTACGATCTCGAGCAGGCCGACAAGATGATTCGCGGCACCGCGCGCAGCATGGGAATTGACATCGAGGACTGATTAGGATTTGGGCGGCGTTGATATGAAGGCCAAGAGCAAGAGATACAAGAACGAGGCGCAGCAGGTCAGCAAGGAAGCGCTCAGCCTGGATGCCGCGGTGGACCGGATCAAGTCGTTCACGGCGGTGAAGTTCGACCAGACGGTTGAATGCGTGTTGCACCTGGGGATCGATCCGAAGCAGGCGGACCAGTTGATTCGCGGCTCGCTGTCGCTGCCGCACGGTGTGGGCAAGCAGAAACGCGTGATCGCGTTCTGCAGCGACGCCGACGTCGAGGCGGCCAGGAAGGCCGGCGCGATCGAAGCGGGTACGGACGAGCTGATTCAGAAGATCACCGACGGGTGGCTGGACTTCGACGTGGCGGTCGCTTCGCCCAAGGTGATGGGCAAGGCCGGCAAGCTCGGGCGCATCCTCGGTCCGCAGGGCAAGATGCCTTCGCCGAAGAACGGCACGGTGACGGACGACGTCGCCACCGCGGTGGCGGAGTTCACGGCCGGCAAGATTGAGTTCCGCAATGATGCGGGCGGGAACGTGCACGCGGTGGTGGGCAAGCAGAGCTTCGACAAGAAGAAGCTGGTCGAGAACATCGAGGCGTTTGTCTCGCACATCAAGAAGATCAAGCCGAGTTCGGCCAAGGGAACCTACATCAAGAAAGCCTGCCTGGCGGCGACGATGAGTCCGGGCGTGACGGTGAGCCTGTGAGGGGCGCCGGCGTGACGGCTTGGAATCGTGGATAGACGGGAGACGAAATGAGCAAGTACGTGAAAGAACTTCTCCAGGCGGAACTGGAGCAGAAGATCGTCGGTGATGGCATCCGGGATTTCGTCGTGGTCAGGGTCAAGGGCATTGGGGGTGTCGACAACAACGTGATGCGTGGGGCGCTGAAGGAGAAGGGCATTCGTCTGCTCGTGGTCCGCAACGCGCTGTTCCGGCGTGCTTTGCGTAACCACGCGCTGGACGGGGCGGCGAGTCTGTTCAGCGGTCCGACGGCCATCGTCTATGGCGGCGACAGTGTGGTGGACGTGGCCAAGGAGATGGTGGACTGGTCCAAGAAGCTGGCGCCGGTGGAGATCAGCGGGGCGTTTCTGGATGGGACGGCGCTGGATGCCGCCGGTGCGGTCCAACTGTCGCAAATGCCGACGCGGGCCGAGCTTCAGGGCCGGGTCTCGTCGTGCATCACGTCGGCGGGTGCGAGAGTGGCCGGCGCGGTCATGGGGCCGGCCGGTGCGATCGCGGGTTGTCTCAAATCCATCATCGAGAAAGCGGAAAAACAGGCGGCCTGAGGCGTCGCCGGGTCGATCCCTTCAATCTGTCATATGGAATTACTAACGGCCTGGACGGTTGCCCCGCAAGGGTTAAACGGGACGGTGGAGTCCCGGCTACCATCGGGCGTTGGATCTATAGGAGTCTGTACACATGGCTGAAGAACAAGTCAACGAGACGGCACAGGAGAGCAAAGCCACCAGGCAGTGGGCGGCGGCGATCAAAGAGATCGGCGACAAGATTGTGGCCCTGAGCTTGCTGCAAGCCAAGGAATTGGCGGATTACCTGAAAGACGAGTATGGAATCGAGCCAGCGGCCGGTGGTGCCGTGATGATGGCCGGACCGATGCCGGGCGCCGGCGGCGGCGAGCAGGCCGAAGAAAAGACCAGCTTCGACGTCATCCTGAAGGGCTTTGGCGAGAAGAAGATCCAGGTCATCAAAGAGGTCCGGGCCCTGACCGGGCTGGGTCTGAAGGAAGCCAAGGAACTGGTGGACGGCGTGCCGAAGCCGGTGAAGGAAGGCGTCAGCAAGGAAGATGCTGAGGCGGCGAAGAAGCAGCTCGAAGAGGCCGGCGCGGAAATCGAGATCAAATAGTCCCGGTGTATCTGCTGGTTTGAGGATCAGGGGTGTTGCCTGGGCCGGGCGTCGCCCGGCCCGTGCGAGTCAGACAGCTACAAAGGGTAGGAGCCTTCAATGGTTGCGCGAACCATTCGCAATTTCGGCAGAGTACAGGACGCCGTGGAGATCCCCGATCTCGTCGCGGTGCAGCGGAGCAGCTACGAGCGTTTCCTGCAGAAAGACGTGCCGCCTGCCAAGCGAGAGGACCTGGGCCTCGAAGCGCTGTTCCGGGAAATCTTCCCGATCGAGAGTTACGACAAGAAGATGACCCTGGAATACCTGTCGTACGAGCTGGAGAAGCCGCACTACACCCCTCTGGAGTGTCGGCAACTGCGCCTGACGTATGCCTATCCACTGAAGATCCACTGCCGACTTCGCTCCGAGAGCGGGGCGGACCTTACCGAGCAGGCGATCTACCTCGGTGAGATGCCGGTGATGATCGGCGGCGGCGAGTTCATCGTCAACGGGGCCGTCCGCGTGATCGTCAATCAGTTGCACCGCAGTCCGGGCGTGGACTTTCTGATCGAGAGCAAAGAGGGCGACCGGGTGTTGCACGGCGGCCGGGTCATTCCGGAACGCGGTAGCTGGATCGAGATCAGCGTGACCCAGAAGGACATTCTGGTCGTCAAGATCGATCAGTCCAGCAAGATCCCGGCGACGGTTTTCCTGCGGGCGATCAGTCCGGACCTGGGGGCGACCGAGGATATCATTCGGCTGTTTTATCCGACGAAGTCCATCGCGGCCAACAAGCTGGCGCCGGAGATGTGGGCGGTCGGGCCGATCGTTGACACCGAGACGGGTGAGATCATCGTCGAGGCCGGAGCGCAGATCAGCGACAAGGTCTCCGTCATCCAGCAGAGCAACATCAAGAAGATCGAGGTGATCGAACAGGTGCGCGATGCCATCGTGCTCAACACCTTGGCGGAGGACGACTGCGAGAGCCACGAGCAGGCCCTGCTGAAGTTCTATGTCCGCCTGCGTCCCGGCAATCCGCCCAATCAGGAGAAGGCGAAAACGTTCTTCGCGGAGAAGTTCTTCGACGCCAACCGGTATCGTCTGGGCAAGGTGGGCCGTTTCCGGCTCAACCGCAAGTTCGCCCAGTCGGTCGCCGAAGACGAGATGACGCTGCGTCCGGAGGACTTCATTAACACGATGCGGTATATGCTTGCCCTGCGGAACAACGAGGGCGAGGTGGACGACATCGATCATCTGGGCAACCGGCGTCTGCGCACGATCGACGAACTGGCGGCCGACGAGATTCGCAAAGGCCTTCTGAAGCTGCGTCGGACGGCGCAGGAGCGGATGAGCATCAAGCGCGACGCCGAGGAGGCGCCTCGCGTGGCCGATCTGATCAACTCGAAGAGTGTCGCCAGCAGCATCAACTACTTCTTTGGGCGGGGCGAACTGAGCCAGGTGGTCGATCAAACCAATGCCCTGAGCCAGTTGACGCACGAGCGACGACTGTCCGCGCTGGGGCCGGGCGGTCTGAACCGACGGCGGGCCGGGTTCGAGGTCCGCGACGTTCACATCAGCCACTATGGGCGAATCTGTCCGATTGAGACGCCGGAAGGGACGAACATCGGCCTGATTTCGTCGCTGTCGATCTTTACGACGATTGACGATTACGGCTTCCTTCTGTCGCCGTACCGCAAGGTAAAGGGCGGCAAGCTCACCGGCGAGGTCGAGTATCTCCGCGCCGATGAGGAGATGCAGGCGGTGTTCGCGCCGCCCAGCACGGTCAACTTCCAGACGCACAAGATCGAAGAGGAATTGGTGCTTGCCCGCAAAGGCGGGGAACTGGCCCAGACGCTGCGGGAGGAGGTCGATTACGTCGATGTCTCGCCGAAGCAGATCGTGGGGGTTTCCGCTTCGCTGATTCCGTTCCTCGAACACGACGACGCCAACCGGGCTCTGATGGGCTCGAACATGCAGCGGCAGGCGGTGCCTCTGCTGAAGACCGAAGCGCCCCTCGTGGGCACGGGCATGGAGGAAGTCGTCGGCAAGTATTCGAGCATGGTGGTGCGGACGGCGCATGCAGGCACGGTCACCGCGGTGGACGCCACGCATGTGGTGGTCAACCATACCGACGAGTACAAGCTGGAGAAGTTCGTCGGGCTCAATGAGCGGACGTGTCTGAATCAGACTCCGATCGTTCAGTTGGGCGAGGAGGTGCAGGCCGGCCAGGTGATCGCCGACGGCGGGGGCACCGACCAAGGCGTTCTGGCTCTCGGCAAGAACATCCTCGTCGGATTCGTCTCGTTTGACGGCTTCAACTTCGAAGACGCGATCATCGTCAGTGAGAAGCTGTGCAAGAACGACACGTTTACGAGCATCCATATTGATGAGTTCACGACAGAGGTTCGTGAGACGCGACTGGGCAAGGAAGAGTTCACGCGGGATATTCCCAACGTCAGCGAGAAGGCCCTTCGCAACCTCGACGAGCACGGGGTCGTCCGGGAAGGCACCCGCGTCTGCCCCGGCGACATTCTCGTCGGCAAGGTGGTTCCGAAGAGCAAGGTCGAGCTGACGCCCGAAGAGAAACTGCTGCATGCGATCTTCGGACGGGCCGGTGAGGACGTGAAGAACGACTCGCTGGAGCTGCCGAGCGGCTACGAGGGGGTCGTCATCAAGACGGAGTTGTTCACGCGGCGCGGAGCCGGCGGAGAGGACCAGAAGAAGGTCCTTGCCGAGGAGGTCAAGCGTCTGGAGGTCGAGGCGAAGGCCAGGGAATGCGGGATCTTCCGGCAGATGATCGACGCCATTCATCAGAAATTCGAGGTCAACCTCGTCGATCCTTCGACCAAGCAGAAGGTCGGCGCCAGCGAGGATGACGAGGTCATCTTCGAGCAGATCGAGAACTTCGACATCAAGTGGGTTCGTCCGGCGTCCTTGCGCGATGACGTGCAGAAGGTGGTCAACAAGTTCTGGGTCAAGATCACGGCCGAAGAAGAAGAGAAAGCCCGGCGGATCGAGCGTCTCAAGCACGGGGACGAGTTGCCCAGCGGCGTGCTCCAGATGGCGAAGGTGTACGTGGCGATCAAGCGAACGTTGTCGATCGGCGACAAGATGGCCGGACGTCACGGGAACAAGGGGATCATCGCCAAGATCCTGCCCGAAGAAGACATGCCGTTCCTGGAAGACGGCACGCCGCTCGACATTCTGCTCAACCCGCTGGGTGTGCCGAGTCGTATGAACGTCGGGCAGATCCTCGAGACGCATCTCGGACTGGTCGGCAAGATCCTCGGCTTCAGTGCCGTGACACCGGTGTTCGACGGGGCCGACGAAGACGACATTCAGAAGCTCACGGAAGAGGCCAACGAGGTGATGGCCAGTCGGCGGCAGGCGCTCGACGAGCGCGGCGAAGCGCCGACGACGGGCGAGTTGTTCATCAACGTGCCGAAGACGCTCAAGGCGCAGTTGTACGACGGGCGCACGGGCGAGCCGTTCGATCAGACGGCGACCATCGGCTACATCTACATGATGAAACTGCACCACTTGGTCGACGACAAGATTCACGCCAGGGCCACCGGGCCGTACAGCCTGATCACGCAGCAGCCGCTGGGCGGCAAAGCCCGCACCGGCGGACAGCGCTTCGGAGAGATGGAAGTCTGGGCGCTGGAAGGGTACGGCGCCGCCTACACCCTTCAGGAGATGCTCACCGTCAAGAGCGACGACGTGGAAGGCCGAACGAAGATCTACGAGTCGATGGTCAAAGGTCAGAACACGCTGGAGGCGGGCACTCCCCTGTCCTTCGACGTGTTGTGCAACGAAATCAGGGGGCTGGGGCTGAACATCCAGCTCGAGAAGAAGCGTCTTGGACGGACGGCGCTGTAGGGGTGGGATGCCGGTTTCTGACATGATAAGGGGCGTTCGATGTTAGGCAATATCTACGATCGGATCAATGATTACGGTTCGGTGAAGATCTCGCTGGCCAGTCCGAACGATATTCGCAGTTGGTCTTTCGGCGAGGTTCGCAAGCCCGAGACGATCAACTATCGAACGTATCGCCCGGAGAAGGACGGTCTGTTCTGCGAACGGATTTTTGGCCCGGAGCGCGACTGGGAGTGCGCGTGCGGCAAATACAAGGGCACGAAGTTCAAGGGCATCATCTGCGACCGTTGCGGTGTGAAGGTCACGCACAGCCGGGTCCGTCGCAAGCGCATGGGCCATATCAACCTGGCCGCGCCGGTGGTCCATATCTGGTTCTTCAAGTCGATTCCCAATCGTCTGGGCACCATTCTCGGCACGAAGAGTTCGGACCTGGAGAAGATTGTCTACTTCCAGGACTACGTCGTCACGGACCCGGGCCAGACGCCTCTGAAGGCCGCGCAGTTGCTCAGTGAAGAGGAATACCGTGAGGCCCTGAGCAAGTACGGCAATTCGTTCAAGGCCTCAATGGGAGCCGAAGCGATCAAGGTGCTGCTGGAATCACTGGATCTGGAAGCCCTGAGCGCCCATCTCCGCAAGGCGGTTTCGAAAACGAACAGCAAGCAGAAGATCAAGGATCTGACCAAGCGGCTCAAGACGATCAACGAGATCCGTACGAGCAGCAACAAGCCGGAGTGGATGGTCCTCGATGCCATTCCCGTGATCCCCCCGGACCTGAGGCCTCTGGTCCTGCTCGAACGCGACAACTTCGCCACCAGCGATCTGAATGATCTCTATCGTCGTATCATCAACCGAAACAACCGGCTCAAGAAGCTCATCGATCTCAACGCGCCGGAAGTCATCATCCGCAACGAAAAGCGAATGCTCCAGCAGGCTGTGGATTCTCTGCTCGACAACGGCCGGTGCCGCCGTCCGGTCCTGGGCAGCAACAACCGGCCGCTGAAGTCCTTGACGGACATGATCAAGGGCAAGCAGGGACGTTTCCGGGAGAACCTGCTGGGCAAGCGCGTGGACTACTCAGCGCGTTCGGTGATCGTCGTCGGCCCGAGCCTGAAGCTCTATCAGTGCGGCCTGCCCAAGAAGATCGCTCTGGAGTTGTACCAGCCGTTCATCATCCGCAAGCTCAAACAGCACGGTTTCGCCGACACGATCAAGAGCGCCAAAAGGATGATCGAACGCCGCGACGACCAGGTATGGGATATCCTCGAAGAGGTCATCCGGCAGCACCCCGTGCTCCTGAACCGCGCGCCGACGCTGCACCGAATGGGCGTCCAGGCGTTCGAGCCGGTGCTGGTCGAGGGCAATGCGATCATGCTGCATCCGTTGGCCTGCAAGGGGTTCAACGCCGACTTCGACGGCGACCAGATGGCCGTCCACCTTCCGTTGAGCGTCGAGGCGCAGGCGGAGGTGCACATCCTGATGATGACGACGGGGAACATCTTCTCTCCGGCCAACGGCTCGCCGATGGTGGGCCCGTCGCAGGATATGGTGATGGGCAATTACTACCTGACGGTATCGATGGATGAGTTGGGTTCGGCAGGGGCGGTCGCGCCCGCGACGCCGTCGGCCTGGGTGCCGGTATTCCGCGATCCATTCGAAGCGATGATGGCCTACGACACCGGCAAGATCGGGCTGCATGATAAGATCCGCGTCCGCATCGATCGAAAGATGGTGCGGGAGAAGTCCGGAGAGATTCAGGTGGCCGAGGAGTTGCCGGGCGGCGGATTCAAGCCGCGCGTGATTGAGACGACCGTGGGCCGTTGCCTGTTCAATGACATCCTGGTTAAGGAGATGCCGTTCTACAACCTGACGATGTCTCAGAAGAAGCTCAGCCAGGTGATCAGCGACTGTTTCGAGTTCGCGGGCAACCGCGAGACGGTCGGCCTGCTCGACCGCATCAAGGATGTCGGCTTCCGTCATGCGACGCTGGCGGGTCTGAGCTTCGGCCTGACGGACATGAAAATCCCCTTCAAGAAGGCGGAGATCATCAGCGAAACGGAGAAGCGCGTCGCCAAGATTATCAAGAACTACGGTGACGGCGTTCTGACCGAGCGCGAGCGGTACAATCAGGTCATCGACGCGTGGACCAACGCGCGTGTGGCGGTGACGAACGAGATGATTCGCGGACTGCGCGAGGACAAGAAAGAAGACGGGAGCCCCTATCTGAATCCGATCTACCTCATGTCGGATTCGGGCGCCCGAGGCAGCATCGACCAGATTCAGCAGTTGGCGGGCATGCGTGCGTTGATGGCCAAGCCAAGCGGCGAGATCATCGAGACCCCGATCAAGTCGAATTTCCGCGAAGGGCTGACCGTTCTGGAGTACTTCAGCTCGACACACGGCGCCCGCAAGGGTCTGGCGGATACCGCCTTGAAGACGGCCAACTCTGGGTATCTGACCCGCAAACTGATCGACGTGGCGCAGAACGTGATCGTGATCGAGCGCGACTGTCAGACGTTGCAGGGGATCAGCAAGAGCACGGTCAGCCGGGGCGACCAGGTCGATGTGCCGCTGTCACAACTGGTGGTCGGCCGAACGGCGCGCGACAACATCCGCAACCCGATCACCGACGAGATGATCGTTCACGAGAACGAAGTGATCACGCCGGAGATCGCCGCAAAAATCGAGGCGCTCGGTCTCGATGCGATTCGCGTGCGAAGTCCGCTGACGTGCGACAGTCCGTTCGGCGTCTGCGCGAAGTGCTACGGCTGGGATATGAGCACAGGCCAGTTGGTCGAGGAAGGCGCGGCCGTCGGAATTATTGCGGCCCAGTCCATCGGCGAGCCCGGAACCCAGTTGACGCTGCGAACCTTCCACACCGGCGGTGTCGCGTCGCGTGCCATCCTCGAACGCGAGCAAAAGGCCACGCATGCCGCCACCGTCCAATACCGTGATATCAACGCCGTTTCGCTCAGACGCGACGACGGCACTGAGATCATCGTGGCCCTCAAACGCAACGGTGAGATCGCCCTGCTGGACCAGAAGGAACGTGAACTGGACAAGTTCAAGGTTCCCTACGGTGGCATCATCATCGTGCAGGACGGCGAGAAGGTCAAGGCCGGCGCGACCCTGTTCCAGTGGGACCCGCACCGGACGCCGATTCTGGCGGAGGTGCCCGGATACATCCGGTTCGTCGATATCATTGAGGGGGAGACGGTCCAGACCGAGGAGATGCGCGTCAGGACCTCGAAGCTCAAGTCGAAGGACGCCGACGTGAAGGTGCTGGAGCGCCCGGTGGTCATCGAGCATAAGGGCGACAAGCACCCGCAGATCATCATCGAGGATTCCAAAGGCAAGATTCTTGACGTCCACTATCTGCCGGCAGGCGCGCGTATCGAGGTGACCGAGGGCCAGGAGGTCCAGGCGGGCCAGTTGCTGGCGCACCAGCCCCGCGCTACGGGGGGAACGCAGGACATCACCGGCGGTCTGCCGCGTGTCACCGAGGTTTTCGAGGCCCGCAAGCCCAAGGACCCGGCGGCCATGGCCGAGATCAGCGGACGCGTCGAGCTGCGTAGCGACAAGCGAAAAGGCAAGATGACCATCATCGTGCGCAGCGAGCACATGGAAAAAGAGCATCACGTGCCGCGCGATCGCCATCTGAACGTGCACACCGGTGACCTGGTCGAGGCCGGGGATGCATTGACCGACGGGCCGCTGGTGCCGCACGACATCCTGCGGATCAAGGGCGAAGAAGCCCTCCAAAGGTACATCATCGGCGAAATCCAGAACGTGTACCGCTCGCAAAACGTCAACATCAATGACAAGCACGTTGAGATCATCGTCTCGCAGATGATGCGCAAGGTCGAGATCGACTCGGTTGGCGACAGCACGTTCCTTCCGGGTGAGGTGACGGACAAGTTTGTCTTCCGCAAGGAGAACGAGCGTCTGAGCAACAGCCTGCGGATCGCCGACAAGGGCGACGTGAGCGATCTGGAAGAGGGGCAGATCCTCGACAAGAAGGACCTGGCCAAGGCCAACGAGAAGATCGAGGTTCTCGGCGGAACGCCGGCCAAGGGACGCAAGCCCAAGCCCGCCACCGCCAAGACCCTGCTTCTGGGCATTACGAAGGCGTCGTTGTGGTCAGACAGCTTCATTGCGGCGGCGAGTTTCCAGGAAACAACAAAAGTGTTGACGGAAGCGGCGCTGGCTGGTAAAGTTGACGAATTGCACGGTCTGAAGGAGAATGTGATTCTCGGCCACCTGATTCCGGCCGGAACGGCCTTCAAGCCGCATCTGGAATTGAGAGTCAAGCATCTGGTCGAGGCCCCGGTGCCGAAGGAGCTGGCAGGAGTCCGGGAAGAGAAGGAAGCTGAAGCCAAGGCCGAGTCGCGGGTCAAGGAAATCCTTGGCATTGATTAGGCAAGAACGGTTCTAAATCGAGATTTGGGTTATGCCGACGATCAATCAGTTAGTGAGAAAACCAAGAGCGAAGTCCAAAGGCAAGAAACGCGTTTCTGATATCAGCGGCTCGCCCCAGAAGCGGGGTGTGTGTCTGATTGTCAGGACGCAGACACCGAAGAAGCCGAACTCGGCGTTGCGGAAGGTCGCGCGTGTGCGGCTGACCAATGGCAAGGAAGTGACGGCCTACATCCCTGGGGTCGACCACAACCTGCAAGAACACAGTACGGTGATGATTCGCGGCGGCCGCGTTCGCGACTTGCCGGGTGTCCGTTACCATATCATCCGTGGCGTGCTGGACTGCTCCGGGGTCAATGGGCGCCGGCAGGGTCGCAGCAAGTACGGGGCCAAGAGAGCCAAATAGCACTGGGAACCTTATAGCAGGCATTTGAGGCGACAGGAACCGTTATGGCCAAGAAGTTTACCGCTTCCAGCGTCCAGTTGAAGCCGGACCCGAAGTTCAACAGCAAGCTGGTCTCGAAGTTCGTCAACTGCATGATGTGGGACGGCAAGAAGAGCACGGCACAGCAGATTTTCTACGATGCGATGGAGATCGTCAGCGGAAAGCTCAAGGATGTGCCTCCGGTCGAGATCTTCGAGACGGCGATCAACAACGTCAAGCCGCTTCTGGAAGTCCGTAGCAAGCGCGTTGGTGGTGCGAGCTACCAGGTTCCCATGCAGGTCAACCCGCGGCGGCAGCAGTCGCTGGCGTTCCGGTGGATTCTGGCATCGGCGCGAGGCAAGAAGGGCAAGCCCATGTGCCAGCGTCTGGCGGGCGAGCTTCTGGACGCCTACAACAAGCAGGGCGGCGCGATGACGACGCGCGAGAACGTTCACCGCATGGCGGAGGCGAATAAGGCGTTTGCCCACTTCGCTTGGTAAGATGGCTGAAGAACAACGCCACGGCAGGTTTTGCATAAGCCGTGGCTTTTTTTTTGCATCCAGCGGCTGGAATGGAATCAACGGATAGCCGGCGGCGGTGACTATGGGTGATCTGGCGAGTACGCGAAATATAGGGATCATGGCGCACATCGACGCCGGCAAGACGACGGTGAGCGAGCGGATTCTCTATTATGCCGGAAGGACCTATAAAATGGGCGAGGTCCATGAAGGTACGGCGGTCATGGACTTCATGGAAGAGGAGCAGAAGCGCGGGATCACGATTACCTCGGCGGCGACGAAGTGTCCCTGGAAGGGGGCCGAGATCAATCTGATCGACACGCCGGGCCATATCGACTTCACGGCGGAGGTCGAAAGGTCGCTGCGTGTGCTCGACGGCGCCGTGGCTGTCTTCGACGGCAGCGAGGGTGTTCAGGCCCAAAGCGAGACCGTGTGGCGCCAGGGGCAGAAGTACAGCCTGCCGTGCCTGTGCTTCGTCAACAAGATGGACAAGATTGGCGCCGACTTCGAGATGAGCGTGCGGAGTATCCGCGAGAAGCTGCTCGCCAACCCGGTCCCGGTGCAGATTCCCATGGGCGCGGGCGATTTGTTTTCCGGCATCATCGATCTCGTCTCGATGCAAGCGGTTTTCTACGAGGTCGAGAAGATGGGCGCCAGCTTCCACGAGACGGAGATCCCCACCGAGTATCTGGACCAGGCGAAACGCTGCCGGGCCCGCATGATCGAGCTTGCGGCCGAGCATGATGATGCCCTGATGGATGCCTTTGTCAACGATGAGGCCGTGACGACTGAGGCGATTCATCGGGCCGTCCGCAAGGGCACACTGGCCGGCAAGCTCCATCCTGTCTTCGTGGGATCGGCCCTGAAGTACATCGGGGTTCAGCGGTTGCTCGACGGTGTCGTCGCATATCTGCCTTCCCCTATTGATAAGCCTCCGATTATAGGACATAAGGACGGAGACGAGTCGCAGGAAGTTCCCGTCAAGTGCGACCCGAAGGCGCCTCTGGTGGCACTGGCGTTCAAGATCACCAGCGACGCCCACGGCGATTTGAGCTTTCTGAGGATTTACCAGGGGACCTTGAAATCGGGCACGCGGGTGCTGAACGTCAACCGCAACACGAAGGAGAACATCACGCGCGTCTTCGAGATGCACGCCAGCGAGCGGAAGATCCTCGAGGCGGCATCGGCGGGGGATATCGTGGCGGTCATCGGGCTACGACAGACGCTGACGGGTGATACGATCTGCGATTCGAAGAAGCCGGTGATGCTGCCGACCATCACGTTTCCGCAGACCGTTATCACGATGTCGATCGAGCCGCGAACGGCGGCCGAACGGGGGAAGCTGGCCACGGCGCTCGAGTCGCTGCGGCGCGAGGACCCCACATTTGGGTACAAGATCGATCCGGACACGGGCCAGACCGTTATCAGCGGCATGGGAGAGCTTCACCTGGAGGTGCTTCAGCACAAGCTGACCCGTGAGAAGAAGGTCGATGTCCGGGTGGGCAAGCCCCGGGTTGCCTACAAGGAGGCCATCACGCAGCCGGCACGGGCCGAGGCGAAGTTCATCCATCAGAGTGGCGGACGTGGCCAGTATGGGCACGTGGTGTTGGCGGTCGAGCCGCTGGTTTCGCAGGATGGACGATATCTGACCGATATCCAGTTCGTGGCGGATGCCTCGCCTGAGGAGGTCCCGCGGGAATATGTCTCATCCGTCGAGCAGGGCGTCCGTGAGGGGGCCGGCAACGGCGTCCTGGCCGGTTACCCGGTCGTGGGGTTGCGGGCGACGCTCGTGGGAGGTTCGTTTCATGCGGTGGATTCGTCGGAGTTGGCCTTCGAGCAGGCGGCAGCGATGGCCCTGGAAAGGGCGATGAAGGAGGCGGGCCCCGTGTTGCTGGAGCCGGTGATGCGCGTTCAGGCCATCGTTCCGGAATCTGCTTTTGGGGTCGTGCAGGCCGATTTGATGGCCAAGAGAGGTTTGATTACAGATTGCCGTGTTCACGGCGAGATGCGCGTGGTGGACGCGAATGTCCCGCTGGTCGAGCTGTTCGGCTATTCGAGCGACATTCGCAGTCTCACAGCCGGACGGGGCAATTTCACCATGGAACCGCTTTGTTACGAGAAGGTGCCCGAGCAGGTGGCCAAGTCGATCCTCTTCTGATGGGCCGGCTGAGAAAAATCACTTTTTTTTCGATATTTGCCAACAGGGCTGTTGACGTGACGCGGGCTTCATGATAAGTTTATCGTTTTTCGGCTGTAGCGAGCATCGTTAGGACGACGGTGCGATACGTAGTTACGCTGTGGCATATCTGTGATTGCCATCAGGGATGGCTCAATGGGTTTTCTGTGGTACCTTGGGTTTGGCAAGGCCGACATGTGCTTTGTATGGGTCCTGACGCGGACCCGCGCCTCAAACCCTTAAGGAAGGCCAAGTTCGGCTTTCGGCAGGGTGCTGATGACCAGCCCCGACCGTGGGTCGAAGCCTTTTCTGCCGGTGACCAAGCATAGTGCATCAGACCGGGGCAGGAGTGTCTTCTGTTCCGTGGGTCGGTGTGTAGGTTTGGATAATGATTTGGGTGCCGTTGGCGATTCCCGCAGCCGCACAGAGCGAGTTGTTCGCTGGCAAGATGCGGTAATCGGGTTGTCCAGAGGAGTAATATGGCTGCCGAAACAGAGAGAATTCGGATTCGGATGGAGGCGTACGACCATCGTGCGCTGGACGCCTCGGCCCGAGAGATCGTGGAGCATGCTCGCCGGACGAACGCTCGTGTCAGCGGCCCGGTCCCCCTTCCGACGCGGATCGAGCGGTATACCGTGTTGCGGAGTCCGCATATCGACAAGAAGTCGCGCGAGCAGTTCGAGTTGCGGACGCACAAGCGGCTGATCGACATCCACGAGGCGAACGCGAGGACGGCGGAGGTTCTGAACCGCCTCGTGGTTCCCGCGGGTGTTTTCGTGAAGATCAAGGCGTAGAGCAAGGAACGTAAGACCATGGCCATGCTGTTAGGGAAAAAGGTAGGGATGACCCGCGTGTACGACGAATCGGGTCGGCTGATCCCGGTGACGGTGATCGAGGCCGGTCCGTGCACGATCACACAGGTCAAGACCACCGAGACGGATGGTTACGACGCCATCCAGGTCGGGTTCGATGATGTCAAGGCGTCGCGGCGGAAGCAACCGCAGGTCGGCCACACCGAGAAGGCCGGCACGACGCCGAAGCGGTTCGTCCGCGAGTGGCGGTTTCAGGGCAAGCCCGAGACGGAGTATCATGCGGGAGACTCGCTGACGGTAACGCTGTTCAGCGAGACGAAGTACGTCGATGTGGTGGGCACCAGCAAAGGCAAGGGGTACGCCGGCGTGATGAAACGCCACGGGTTCGGCGGCTTTTCGGCCTCTCACGGCACCGAGCGCAAACACCGGGCTCCGGGGTCGATCTCGAGCTTTTCGAGCAACGCCGGTACCGGCGGTCATCCCAAGAAGGGCAAACGGATGGCAGGGCATATGGGCCATCGGCGCATCACGACCAAGAATCACAGCCTGGTGGCGATCGACGAGGAAAAGAACTTGTTGATCGTCAAAGGTGCGGTTCCCGGTCCGGCCGGCGGCTACTGCATCGTGCAAACTGCAAAGAGGCCCCAGAAATAGAGAAGTGTACGAGCGATGATTGAATTGAGTGTTTACAACCGCAGTGGCCAAGAGGTCGAGAAGTTCAGCGTCGATGAGAAGGTGCTGGGCGGTGCGGTGCGCTATGCGTTGCTCAAGCAGGCGATCGTGATGTACCACGCGAATCAACGCGTCGGGACCGTCAAGACCAAGGGCCGCAGCGAGGTGGCCGGTTCGGACAAGAAGCTCTTCCGTCAGAAGGGCACCGGCAACGCTCGCGTGGGCAATCGTCGGACGGGCAAGCGCGTCGGCGGCGGCATGACGTTTGCCAAGGTGCCGAGGGATTTCCGTCAGACGATGCCGCGCAAGCAGCGACGGCTGGCGCGGGATTCGGCGGTTCTGGCCAAGCTCCGGAAGAACCAGGTGGTGGTGGTGGACGGGTTGGGCTTCGATAAGCCGCGGACCAAAGAGTTTGCCGGCGTCCTGAAGAGCCTGAAAATCGACCGCAGTTGTCTTGTGGCCGTGAAAGAGTATGACCAGAACCTCTACAAGTCGGTCCGAAACGTTCAGAAGGTGGACGTGCTTCCTGTGGCCGATCTGAACGCGGGCGACATTTGCACGCACCAGAGGATGTTGTTCACGAAGGATGCCTTGGTGGCGTTCCTGAATCGAGAGTCCGACAGCGAGAGCTGACGGGTAAGCGTACAGACAGGCCGGTTCGCGAAGCGGGTCGGCGATTTTGAGAATGCGGTCTTGTGATGGATGATTTCAACGTGATAGTCCGGCCCCTGGTTACCGAACAGGGGATGCACTTCGCCAATGCGAAGGGTGCGTATTCCTTCGAGGTCAATCGAAAGGCGAACAAGACGCAAGTCAAGAACGCCGTCGAGAAGATCTACGGGGTCAAGGTGGACAAGGTGCGAACGGCGAACCGCAAGGGCAAGCAGAGGCGGCGTGGCCGGACGATCGGCATGACGTCGGGCTGGAAGAAGGCCGTTGTATACTTGCAGCCGGACTACCACATCGATCTGTTCTAAAGTGGCACGGTAGAGAGAGAGTGCGTTATGGGCATTCGGATTTATAGACCAACCAGCGCCGGGCGGCGAAACAGTTCCGTGAACGACTATACGGAGCTGACGACGAATCGGCCGGAAAAGACGTTGTGCAAGCGGATCAAGAAACGCGGCGGGCGCAACCACCACGGGGTCACTACGACCCGGTTTCGTGGCGGCGGCGCGCGGCGGATTTACCGCATGATTGACTTCAAACGCAATAAGGACGGCGTCGCGGCGAAGGTGGCGACGGTCGAGTACGACCCGAATCGCAGTTGCTTCATCTCACTGCTTCAGTACGCCGACGGCGAGAAGCGGTACATCCTGTGCCCGATGGGCATCAAGGTCGGGGACGTGATCGAGAGCGGGCCGGTCTGCGAGCCGAAACCGGGGAACGCCATGCCGCTGGCGGCGATCCCGGCGAGCCTCGAGGTCCACAACGTCGAAATGACGGCGGGCCAGGGCGGCAAGCTGGTTCGCGGCGCGGGGAACGCGGCACGGATCGTCGCCAAAGACGGCGACTGGGTGACGCTGGTTCTGCCGAGCGGTGAGATGCGAATGGTCCGCAAGGAATGCCGGGCGACGATCGGTCGCCTCAGCAACGCCGAACACCAGAATGTGCGTATCGGCAAGGCCGGTCGCAAGCGGCACATGGGCCGTCGGCCCCACGTTCGTGGCAAGGCGATGAACCCGGTGGCGCACCCGATGGGTGGCGGCGAGGGCCGGTCGAACGGTGGGCGGCATCCGTGTTCGCCCACGGGCAAACTGGCGAAGGGCGGCAAGACGCGGAATCCACGCAAGACGAGCAACAACCGGATTATTCGTCGGCGTAAGAACACGCGGCAAGGGCAGTTGACGCTGTGAGGATGAACAGTCACTTTGGGCACGGTGCGGCGGGGCCGCAGCGCGACCCGGACAGTGAAGAGAGCCAAGATGAGTAGATCGCTCAAAAAGGGACCGTTTGTTGACGAGAAGCTGTTCGCCAAGGTGAACCGGCAGATCAGCGAGAACAGCCGCAATCCGATCAAGACCTGGGCGCGTCGGTGTACGATCGTTCCGGAGTTCGTCGGGTTCACCTTCATGGTCCACAACGGCAAGCTGTTTCACAAAGTGTTCGTGACGGAAGACATGGTCGGGCATAAGCTCGGGGAGTTTTCGCTCACGCGGACGTTCAAGGGCCATTCGAGCAAGAAGATCAAATAGGACGTGCGTGTGGGGGCAACGTGGACCCACCGGGTACGGAACCGAAGGTATGATTAGCGCAACGAAACTCAGAGAAGTGTGCCAGCAGCAGCGGATGACCGCCGACGACCTGGGCAAGAGCATCGCACGGGGCGGTTTCGACGACAAGAAGGCGGCGGCGGCGATACGGAACTGGCAGCGGGGCCTCTTCAAGCCAAGACCGAGGACGGAAGATGTTCGTCGTCTGGCGGAGGCGTTGGACGTCGAGCCGGTGGAGATCGCGGACTGGCGTTCGTCGTATCAGTACGCTCCGATGTCGGCCCGGAAGGTGCGGCTGGTGACGGAGTTGATCGTCGGGCGAAGCGTTCAGGATGCGATGGACGTGCTGAAGTTCACCCGCAAGCGTGCGGCGCCGATGGTGGACAAGGTGCTGAAGGCGGCGGTGGCGGATGCAGACGAGCAGCAGGCGGACGTCGAGCAGTTGTACGTCAGCGAGGCGCGCGTCGACGACGCCGGAGTCCGACTGGGGACCAAACGATGGATCCCGAAGGACCGTGGTCGGGCGCACCCGATTCGCAAGAGAGCCTGCCACATTCGTGTGACGGTGACGCAGGCGTAGGCAGGAGAATGTAGGGAAGATACCGAGCGGACTATGGGCCAGAAGACATCGCCAATTGGTTTCAGGACGGGAGTCACCCTCGGGTGGCAGAGCACGTGGTTTGCACCGAAGGCGAGCTACGGGGACTGCCTGGTCGAGGATCAGAAGATTCGGGATTTCGTGGATCGGCGGTACAACCAGCGGATGCCGAAGGGGGCGGTGGCGCGGGTGGAGATCGTGCGGACGCGGAATGAAGTGAACGTGACGATGCACAGCGGCCGGCCCGGCGTGGTGATTGGGCCGCGCGGGGGCGAGGTCGACAAGGTCCGTGAGGAGCTCGAGGGCTTCATCGGCCGCAAGGTCACGGTGAATGTGGTCGAGATCAAGGAGCCCGATCTGAACGCGGCCCTGGTGGCGCAGGGGATTGCCGAACAGTTGGGCAAGCGGGCGTCGTTCCGGCGCACGATGAAGCAGTACTGCGAAGGCGCGATGAACGCCGGGGCGCGAGGGGTGAAGATCATGTGCTCGGGGCGTCTGGCGGGTTCGGAAATGGCGCGGACCGAGACGCAGAAGATGGGGAGCATCCCGCTGCACACGCTGGACGCGGACGTGGACTACGCATTGGGCACGGCCCGGACGACGTATGGGGCGATCGGCATCAAGGTGTGGATCTATAAAGGCAAGTTCGGGGAGGAGAGGGAAGTGGTTCGGCGGCGTCCGCCGCGACGAAGGCCGATGCGGTCGGGGGGTGGTCCGAGGTCGGAAGGCCCGAGGAACGAGGCCGCTGAATCGGGCAGTGATGGCGGCGCCGAGGCCGGGGCCGCACCGAAAGAGTAGACGCCGTTCGTCCGGGTGCAGGGACGGCATGGAGTTGTAAAGGGTCGTAAGTCATGGCGATGATGCCGAAACGAGTGAAGTACCGCAAGAGCCAGCGTGGCAGGATGAAGGGCAACGCCACGCGGTGCAACTATGTTGCGTTCGGCGATTATGGTCTTCAGGTGCTCGAAACGAATTGGATCACGGCCAAGCACATTGAGGCCGGACGCGTCGCGGCGACGCACTTCCTTCATCGTGAGGGCAAGGTGTATATTCGGATCTTCCCGCACAAGCCGGTCAGTTCCAAGCCGCTGGAAACCCGAATGGGAAAGGGCAAGGGCGAACCGGAGTTTTGGGTGGCCAGAGTCCGGCCCGGTCAGGTGTGCTTTGAGATCGGGGGCGTCGGCGAAGACGTGGCCCGCGAGGCCCTGGCGAGGGTGGCGCACAAGATGCCGATTCGCTGCCGGTTCGTACGGCGCAGGCATACGGTCTGAGAGAGGATATCACGTGAAGGCCAAGCAGTTGAGAGAGATGAACCAGGACGAGCTCCAGAGCACCATGGAAGACCTCCAAAGGCGCCTCTTCGACCTGCGATCGCAGTCGGTGACGGAGAAGCTGGAGAACTCGAAGGCAATCATCAATACGCGTCGCGACGTGGCACGCATCAAGACGCTGTTGCGTGAGCGCAAGAAGTAACGGACACGATCGCAGGCACGGGTTGGATATGGTCCCTATGGAAACGCAGAGAGAACCGAGAACGCAGACGGGCGTGGTCACCAGTAAGAGCGGCATCAAGAGCATTCGGGTGACGATGGAGTACAAGGTGAAGCACCCGAAGTACGGCAAGTACGTGCGGCGGCGGATGAAGCTGGCCGTTCACGACGAGCAGGATAGCTGCGGGGTGGGCGATCTGGTGGAGATCGCCGAGTGCCGGCCCTTGAGCAAGACGAAGAGCTGGCGCGTGGTGCGCGTGCTACAGAAAGCAGTCGCGGTCTAATACCGAATGTGAGATGCGAAGACGATGATTCAGCAAGAAACCATGTTGGACGTGGCGGACAACTCCGGCGTGAGGACCGCGCTGTGTATCAAGGTGCTCGGCAAGGGCGGTTCGCGCGGCAAGTACACCCGGCCGGTGGCGCGGGTCGGCGATGTGGTCTGTGTGGCGATCAAGAAGTCGCTGCCCACGTGTCAGTTGGACGACAAGAAGGTCCACAAGTGTGTGATCATTCGGACGAAGAGCCCGGTTCGGCGTGCGGACGGCAGCTACGTTCGATTCGACAGCAACGCCGCCGTGATGATCGATAACGACGGCAATCCGATCGGTACGAGAATCTTCGGGGCGGTGGCACGCGAGCTTCGAGAAAAGAACTATATGAAGATCATCTCGTTGGCGAGTGAGGTTGTTTAGCTCCTTGCGGAAACGCTTTCGGGAACAGGACACGAGGCAAAGGAAGACATGGCCTTACACGTGAAACGGGGCGACATGGTGCAGATCATCGCCGGGGACCACAAGGGTGCCACGGGCCGGGTGCTGCACGTGTATCCGGACAAGCAGGTGGTGGTGGTTCAGGGGCAGAACGTGGCGAAGCGGCACGTGCGGCCGTCGCAGCGGAATCCGCAGGGCGGTCGAATCAGCATCGAGCAGCCGATCCACATCAGCAACGTGTTGCCGTTGAATCCGAAGTCGGGCAAGGGCAGTCGGGTCCGATACCAGAGCCAGGGGGGGGCCAAGAAACGGGTGGCCACCGACGGCACGGAGATCGGAACGGTTCGAAAGGCGAAATGACAATCGCGCGTCCCGGCGGCGTGGATCACGCCGAACGGGGTGCGGCAGGTAGACAACAATGGCGCGTTTACGAGATCTGTACAAAGCAAAGATCGTTCCCGAGCTGACCAAGGAGTTCAGCTACACCAACGTGATGGCGGTCCCCAAGATCGTCAAGGTGGTGGTTTCGATGGGCATCGGCAAGGCCTGCCAGGACAAGAAGTTCCTGGAAATGGGCAAGAAGGATTTGGCGATGATCACGGGCCAGTCGCCGGCGGTGTGCAAGGCGAAGAAAAGCGTCTCGAACTTCAAGGTCCGTGAAGGACAGGAGACGGGGCTGAAGGTCACGCTGCGGGGCGTTCGCATGTATGAGTTTATGGATCGCCTGATCAACCTGGCAATCCCGCGCGTTCGGGACTTTCGAGGTCTGAACCCGAACGGGTTTGATGGACGGGGCAATTACTCGATGGGGTTGGGCGAACAGAGCGTGTTTCCGGAGATCAACCCGGCGAAGGTGGAAGCCCAGCAGGGGATGAACGTCTGCTTCGTGACCACGGCCAAGACGGACGAGGAGGCGCGCAAGCTGTTGTCCCTGTTCGGTATGCCGTTCCGGGGCCAGACGGAAGCCAAGCCGGCAAGCTGAGAAGGCCGGCGCAAAGGACAGTGTGGAGCGCGTTGAATGTCGACGAAAGCGTTAGAACTGAAGGTCAAGAAGAAACAGAAGTTCCGGGTCCGGCAGTACACTCGCTGCGAGTTGTGCGGCCGGTCGAAAGCGGTGTACCGCAAGTTCAAAGTCTGTCGCATCTGTTTTCGAACGTTGGCGAACGAAGGCAAGATCCCGGGCGTCAAGAAAGCCAGTTGGTAGGGTTTGGCCGGTCCGGCACAGCCCGGCGCATGCAGGATACTGAACTATGAGTTTGAGCGACCCAATAGCTGACATGTTGACGCGAATTCGCAACGCGACGCGCGTGCGAAGAGCGCAAGTCGATGTGAAGGCGTCGAAGATCTGCGAAGGCATCGCGGCGGTCCTGAAGAATGAGGGCTACATCGAGGGCTTCGATCGGATCGAGGACTGCAAACAGGGCACCCTAAGGGTCTTCCTGAAGTACGATCAGCAGGGCGACCCGGTGATCAGCGATATAACGAGAACGAGCAAGCCAGGCTGCCGGGTGTACGTGGGCGTCGACCATCTGCCGACGGTCCTCGGGGGCATGGGCATTGCGATCGTTTCCACAAGCAAAGGGGTTATCAGCGACCGGGGCTGCCGCGAGAACAAGATCGGCGGCGAGGTCCTGTGTACGGTAAGCTAAGATGAGTCGGATTGGAAAGAAACCGGTTGAGATCCCCAAGGGCGTGAAGGTCGAGCAAAAAGGCCGGCTGGTGAAGATCACCGGGCCCTTGGGTACGCTTGAGATGGACTGTCACCCGCACATCAAGGTGACGGTGGACGATTCGGCGAGCCGGATCGATGTGGTGAACCCGAAGCCGGAGGACCGCGAGGGCAAGCAGCTCCACGGCACGATGCGGGCGCTGTTGGCCAACATGGTCACCGGCGTGAGCAAGGGGTTCGAGCGCAGGATGGAAATCTATGGAACCGGCTACAGCATCAAGGACCAGGGGGGCAAGCTGGTTCTTCAGATCGGTTTCTGCCATCCGGTGGAGTTGGCGATCCCGAAGGGGATCAGCGTGAAGATCGACGTGGCCGCGACGCGAGGCAACGACATTCCCGCGAAGTTTGCGCTGACCGGGATGGACAAGTGCGTTCTCGGTCAGTTTGCGGCCAATATCCGGCGGGTTCGGCCCCCGGAGCCATACAAAGGCAAGGGCATCCGTTACGCGGACGAGCATGTCCAGCGCAAGATGGGTAAGGCGTTCGCCTCAGGCGGGGCATAAGTGAGAAGTCGGCTTTATGAAGAGTGAACAACATAAGAAGGCGGCGTTGCGTCGCAAGCGACACGTGCGAAGGAAGGTCTGTGGAACGCCCGAGCGGCCGCGACTGTCGATTTTCCGGTCGAACCGGCACATCTACGCGCAGATTATCGACGACGTGGGTGGCGTGACGCTGCTGGCGACGAGTACGCAGACGAAGCTGTTGCGCGACCAGGTGGTCGCCGGCGCCAATCGCAAGGCGGCCGAGACCGTTGGCGAGGCGCTGGCAAAGAAGGCCCTGGACATGGGCATCAAGTGCGTGTGTTTCGATCGCAACCGTTACAGGTACCATGGGCGTGTGAAGTCCTTGGCCGATGCGGCCAGAAAGGCCGGCCTGGCCTTTTGACAAGGGCGCTAGGAAACTGGGAGACGACATTGGCTGCAGAACCGGTGAGAAAATCCGAGCATGAAGAGAAGCCGTTGGAAGATACGGTGGTTAAGATCTATCGCTGTGCCAAGGTGGTCAAGGGTGGGCGGCGCTTCAGTTTTGCGGCCCTGGTGGTCGTCGGCGACCGGGCCGGGAATGTGGGCGTTGGCTACGGCAAGGCCAATGAGGTGCCCCTGGCGGTAGAGAAGGGGATGAAAGACGCGAAGAAGTCGATGCACGGCGTGCCGCTGGTCAAGCGGACGATCCCGCACCAGGTGATCGGCCGGTTTGGGGCGACGAAGATCGTCCTTGTTCCGGCCAGCCCGGGTACGGGCGTCATCGCCGGCTCGAGCGCCCGGGCGGTGCTCGAATTTGCCGGCGTTCACGATGTGTTGACGAAGGTGTACGGAAGCACGGCGGCCAAGAATGTGGTGAAAGCCACGCTCAATGGATTGCTGAAGCTGCGCAACAAAGAAACGATTGAAGCGTTACGGGGTGTCAGCATTTCGTAGCGGCCACGATGACCAATTGGGTGATCTAAATGTTGAGTCATGAAATAACTTCTGTCGTAGGCAAACACCAAGGACGCAAACGCGTGGGACGCGGGCGCGGCGCGGGCTCAGGGAAGACGGCCGGCCGCGGGCACAAAGGCAGTCACAGCCGGGCTGGAGCGGGAAGGTTGTCGCTCTATGAAGGCGGACAGATGCCTTTGTTCCGACGCGTGCCGAAGCGCGGGTTTAACAATAAGCAGTTTGCCAGTCGATTTGAAATCGTCAACGTTTCGCAGTTGGAAGCCTTTGAGGACGGCGCGCAGATCGGCGTCGAGCAGCTCTTACGGGCCGGCTTGGTCGACGATCTCCAGAGCAAGGTCAAGATCCTCGGGGACGGCGAACTGACGAAACGGCTTCTCGTGGCGGCCCATAAGTTCAGCAAGACGGCGGAGCAGAAGATCGTCGGCTGCGGGGGCACGGCGACGAGAGTCGGCGGCAAGGAAACCAAGAGTGTCCGACGCAAGCGCGCCTGAGGATGGGCGAGCTTGGCGACGGCGAAAGGTCCGAAGCGGACAGCGGAGAACAGGTAAGTGATCGGAACGATTGTCAATATCTTTCGGATACGGGATCTGAGGAATAAGATCCTGTTCACGATCGCGCTGCTGATCATCTATCGCGTGGGCTTTCACATCCCGAACCCGGGGTTCGACCACGGTCGGATCGCGGCCGTCTTCGAGACGGGCAGGGATACGGAGAGTCCACTGGGTCGGGCGGCCGAGTACTTGCAGATGTTCACGGGCGGTACGCTCAGCCGAAGCAGTCTGTTCGGACTGGGCATCATGCCCTACATCACGGCCTCGATCATTCTGATGCTGCTGGGGGAGGTGGTCCCGGCGCTGAAGAAACTTCGCCAGGAGGGGCAGACCGGACACAAGAAGATCCAGGAGTACACGCGGTATCTAACGGTGTTGATCTGCGTCGTTCAGTCGGTGATGTATATGAAAATGCTCGGTGGCTACACGTATCCGGGTATG